>Ga0172381_10003604_pt1 | contig 16337 bp, 21 predicted proteins | sample Leawel6488metaG_FD_119754 | JGI IMG/M metagenome (GOLD analysis project Ga0172381, IMG submission 119754) | Leachate microbial communities from a municipal landfill in Southern Ontario, Canada - Leachate well 64-88 metaG | ecosystem: Engineered > Solid waste > Landfill > Unclassified | place... | reverse complement strand
CACCGACACTCAGGTCCATGACCGCGTCAGCGCCGTATTTGACGCAAGCGTCGAGTTTTTTGAGCTCTTCCTTTAATCCTGAGGCATCAGTGGATGTCCCGATGTTAGCGTTTATTTTTGTACTCAGCCCCTTGCCAACGGCACAAGGCTGCTTAAAGGTGTGTTTCTTGTTACAGAGGATAACTGCTTTGCCTTGTTTGATCGTTCTGGAAAGGGTTGATGCTGAAGTAGATTCTTGCCTGGCAATAGATCTTACCAGAGGTGTGAGTATATTTTTTTTAGCGTTTTCAAGCTGAGTCATATAAAGACGGATTTAAGAACTAAAAACTAAGATAAACTAATTTAATTTATTTAAAAATTTCTTAACTGCCTGATTAATATTTCCTGTATCGCAGATCGCCCGGATAACCGCTATTCTTTTGATCCCGCATCGCCTTAATTTATCGATGTTATTTGGATGGATCCCGCCAATGGCGAATACAGGGATCTTTATTGTTTTGCTGATCGCTGAAAGCGTAGCCGGATCGATCGTTTTCGTTTGAGGCTTAGCCGGAGTCTTAAATACCGGGCCGACGCCGATATAATCAGCTCCCTCTTTTTGCGCTTTCAATGCCTGTTTAAGGTTGCTGCATGATTTCCCGATTATTGCGTTTTCCCCGAGTATTTTTCTGGCAGAGACGATTTCGCCGTCTTTCTGGCCCAGATGCACGCCGTCAGCGAGGCATTTTTTCGCGATATCCGGAAAATCATTTATTATAAAGAGCGATTTTTTATCCAGGGCTTTTCTTAATTTCAAGGCCTGCTTTAAATAAGCGCTTTTTTTCGAATGCTTAAAACGCAGCTGGATTATTTTCACTCCTGCTTTACTTGCCAGGCAGGCAATTGTTTTCAGTTTCCTGCCTTCGGAGAGCTGTTTATCAACGATTACGTAAAGCCGCGATTTTTTTAGTAACGTTTTTTTCCAGCTCATAGATCCTGTAGCGTATATCTTTAAAAGATCTTGATACTTTTGGGTCTTCCAGTTTCGTGAATTCTTCCAAAACTCTCACTGATTCTTTAGCTCGTTGAATATTGGCGAAAAAGATATCGGATAGGTTTTTTCTGGTTATCTCGCCCTTATTGGTCAAGGTGCGCCCGATATCTTCGCAGCTGCATCTGCAGGCGACCAGCAATTTTTTTGGCGGCAAAGCTTTGGCCAGAGCATCGACCCTGTGCCGGATATCTTTAAGGGCTTTTGTCAAAGTTCGGTTATCCAGTATGAACCTGGTTATTTCTTCAGAGACGCGCAGCCCTTCTTTGAGCCGGTTAATATTCGCGTCAATTATCCGGTAAATAGATCTTTTATCCGTAAATTTTGACAATTTTTTTTATTAGGTTTGAGGTAGAGCGGCCCCTGGTTAATTTTATTGTGGCCACTTTCCCCCCGTGTTTTTTAACAAAATCAGCGCCGACTATATCGCTGCTTTTCCAGTCAGCGCCTTTTACCAGTATATCCGGTTTTAAAATTTGAATAATTTTCAACGGAGTAGTTTCGTTAAATATGACCACGAAGTCAATGCATTCTAAGCTAGCCATGACCGCGAGGCGGTCCTTTTGCGTTACCAGCGGCCGCTTCGGGCCTTTAATTTTTCTTACCGAAGAATCTGAGTTTAGCCCCAGGATCAGGACGTCACCCATATTTTTTGCGGCTGATAAATATCTTACGTGGCCGGCATGGATAAGATCGAAACAGCCGTTAGTAAAGACTATTTTTTTGCCCGCGGATTGTAATTGTTTCAGGATTATTTTTAACCTGGCCGGGCTGATTATTTTATTTTCTATGAAACGGCTTCTTCCGCAAGTTCGCATATTATGTGGCCTATGGTTATGTGTGCTTCCTGGATCCTTGCCGTTACCGGCGAAGGTACCAATATTGAAACATCTGCCAGCTTGGCCAGGTCTCCGCCGTCGCCGCCGGTGAGAGCTACGGTTTTGATGTTCATTTTCTTGGCTTGTTTTATTCCAGCTGCCACATTTTTGGCTTTTCCGCTGGTTGATATTCCTATAACAGTATCATTCTTTTGGCCCAGCGCCTCAACCTGTTTTGAGAATACGAATTCGTATCCGTAATCATTGGCAATAGCGGTGATGATAGAAGTGTTTGTAGTTAGCGCTAAGGCCGGAAGAGCGTGCCTGTCTTTCTTGAATCTTCCCACAAACTCAGCTGCGATATGCTGGCTGTCGCTGGCTGAACCGCCGTTTCCAAAGATCATGATTTTTCCGCCTCTTTTCAGGCATTCAATGATGATGTCGGATATCTCTTTTATCTGGGACACATGTGAGCGTAAAAGTTCCTCTTTCATCTGGATGCTCTCGATCAGAATATCTTTGATACGTTCTCTCATGTTTTTAACCGAAAAATACCTTTCCGATCTCGTAGAGTTCCATATCTACCGTCTTTAAGGTACCTGTCGCCTCCTGTATGTTGACATCGATTATCTTATTGCCTGATAGGGCAACCATTCTGCCGAATTTCTTGGCTTTTACCATCTCGACCGCCTTAACTCCGAACCTGGTTCCCAGTACCCTGTCAAATGCCGAAGGCGTTCCTCCGCGTTGGATATGTCCGAGTACCGTGACCCTGGTCTCATAGCCGGTCCGTTTTTCAATTTCTGCGGCGATATTTTCTCCGATGCCTCCGAGCCGGACATGCCCGAATTCATCGAGCTTCTTTTCCTGCGTTACAAAATCGCCTTCCTTGAATTGCGCGCCTTCAGCTACCACGATAATGCTGAAAGTCTTGCCTCTGGAGTGCCTCTTTTTGATCGTTTCGCAGACTTCTTTAATATCTATCGGAATTTCCGGGATTAATATTACGTCAGCTCCTCCGGCAATTCCCGCTTCAACCGCGATCCAACCAGCGTGCCTGCCCATTACTTCGGCTACCATTATACGGTGATGGCTTTCGGCTGTAGTATGCAGTTTGTCGATGCATTCGGTCGCGGTGTTCAGCGCCGTGTCAAAGCCGAATGTATAATCCGTATTGGATAAATCGTTGTCTATTGTCTTAGGAACCCCTACGACAGGTATGCCTTCTTGGGTTAATTTGGTGGCAACGCCTAAAGTATCTTCGCCGCCTACAGCTATTAGCGCGTCAAGCCCGAGTTTCTTAAAATTCTCTTTTACTTTGGCTACCCCGCCTTCTTTTTTATAAGGATTGGTTCTGCTTGTTCCTAAAATAGTTCCGCCTTTAGGCAATATCCCTGAAACAGCTGCCAGGTCCAAGGGCATAGTCTCATTTTCGATCAAACCTTTCCATCCGTTTTTGATTCCTACGATAGTGTATCCTTCGTTAAGCCCTTTTCTGACTACTGCTCTGATTACCGGGTTCAATCCCGGACAATCTCCTCCTCCGGTTAGTATGCCGATCTTCGCCATGTTGAATCTCCTCTTGTTATTTGTTTAACTTCTTGTATATCCGCCAAACGGGATAGGTGGTTCGTAATTCTGGTTATCTCTTTTCTTCTTATCTTCCAGCGTAATAATTTTTACTATATGGATGCTGATTATTATCTGCTCTTCAATGCCCAATACTTCCTGGATCTTGGAGCGGGTGATCTCCTGAAGGCGGGCAGTGAGTTCCGGGATATTTGCTTCGGATCTTAATACAACCCTCAGGTCCACCACTATGCCTTTTTTTGTAGCGATGACATGCGGACGCAATTCTTTGATCTCAGGCATGATACCGGTGAGCCTTTTGATCAGGTCTTCCACTGCTGAGAGCGATACTGTGACCTCTCCGGAAGCGGTCTTAAAAGCGATGGTGCGCTCACGCTGAAAACGGCCCAAAATTATCTGGGCAAAAGATATACTAATAAGTATCAGCAGGATGCCTGATAAAAGCACGGTGATTCGGGATGAAGCGCTGTTTTGGAAATAATCCAGCAAGTTGGTTATGTCTTGTAATTGGATCGGATTATTGTCCAGTGAATACATTAGTGAAAAACCGATAAGGCTTAAACCGATAATAGTCAGGACCAAGGCATAAAATATAATTCCCAGCACTGTAAAGAATCTCATTATTGACCCTCCCTTTCTATTCCGCGAACGCTTATGTTTATGTCTTTAATGGTCAGGTTGCTCATTTTATCCAAAGCCGTACGGACATTTTCCTGGACCCTGTTAGCGACCTCAGGTATGTTATAGCCGTATTTAATTATTAACGGTATGACTATTTTTACTTCCTCGTTTTTATCAAATTCTACTTTGATCGAATGAGGGACGTTTTTGCCGAAAAATGAAAAGAATTTCCCGGTCAGATCACTGCCTACGCGTTTTACGCCATCGACTTCGGTGGCTGCCAATGAAGCTATAGAGGCGACAACATTCCTATGTATTTTAATTAGGCCTAGATCTGTGCGCGCGTCCTGATTGGTCATTATTCTTCCGTTTTAGGTTCTTCTTTAAGCAATTCCTGCACAAAATGCGTGGAGAAATCACCTTTGATAAACTGGCTGTTATCCATTAATTGAATATGGAACGGTATTGTAGTTTTGATCGGGCCGATAACAAATTCACTTAAGGCTCTGCGCATGCTTTTTAATGCCTCTTGCCTGTTCTTACCGTAAGCGATTATCTTTCCTAATAGAGAATCATAATACTGAGGGATCTCATATCCTTGATAGACATGCGTATCCACGCGTATATTCGGTCCGCCGGGAATGATCAGAGTATCGATCTTACCGGGTGAGGGCATAAAATTATTCATGTAATCTTCGGCGTTGATACGGCATTCGATTGCCGCTCCGTTCACTTTAATAGAGTCTTGCTGGATGTTTAATCTTTCTCCCGCGGCAAGTTTGATCTGCAGCTTTATCAGGTCCAGGCCGGTGACCATCTCGGTCACGCCGTGTTCCACCTGGATGCGGGTGTTCATTTCCATAAAATAATAATTTCCTTTATTGTCTAAAAGGAATTCAATTGTTCCGGCGCTGGTGTAGTTCGCGCTTTTCGCCCCTTTTACCGCCGCGTCGCCTAATTTCTTGCGCAATTTAGAGTCAACCGCAGGAGAAGGCGATTCTTCCAGTAGTTTTTGATGCCTTCTTTGAATACTGCAATCTCTTTCCCCGAGGTGTATAACATGGCCGTGCCTATCGGCGAGTATCTGTATCTCAATATGGCGCGGTTTCTCGATATATTTTTCAATGTAGACATCGGCGTTTCCGAAATTTGCTTCCGCTTCTTTTTGGGCGATCATCAGGCTGGCGATAAGACGGATATCATTATGGCAGACGCGCATGCCTTTACCGCCGCCGCCTGCGGCTGCTTTTATGATTACGGGGTATCCTATTTTTTTGGCTACTTTCAAGGCTTCTTCTTTGGTTTTTACGGCAGCGCTGCTGCCCGGTATTATCGGGAGCCCTGCTTTTTGCATGGTTGTGCGGGCAGCCATTTTATCTCCCATCAGCCTGATATTTTCAGGAGTCGGGCCGATAAAAGCTATCTGGCAAGACTGGCATATTTCGGCAAAATGCGGGTTCTCAGCTAAAAATCCATATCCGGGATGGATCGCGTCAACATCGGTTATTTCTGCGGCGCTGATTATTGCGGGTATATTAAGGTAGCTGGTGCTGCTTTGGGCCTGCCCGATGCAAACAGCTTCATCGGCAAAACGAACGTGAAGGGAGTTTTTATCTGCCTCGGAGTAGACCGCGACAGTGCGTATTCCCATCTCTTTACAGGCGCGGATTATTCTAAGGGCTATCTCTCCGCGGTTAGCGATCAGTATTTTTGAGAACATGTTTTATAACGGCTCAATTAAAAACATTGGTTGGCCGAATTCTACAGGTTCGGCGTTATCAGGCAGTATCTCAAGTACCTTGCCTTTTATTTCAGATTTTATTTCATTCATCAGTTTCATTGCCTCAATGATGCAGATGACCTGTCCGGCTTCTACTGTCTGGCCCACTTCCGCGTAGGGCGGCGCTTCCGGTGAAGGAGCCCGGTAAAAGGTTCCGACCATAGGGGCTTTTATTTCTATTGTATTGCCCGCGGGTTTTTGCTGCTGGCTGGCAGATTCTCTAGGCGCGCCCGAGGAAGCTTTTTCCCGCTCTATGATCACTGGCGCGGCACTGAATGATTGTTCGGGTATAGCTTGGCCTTTTTTAAGGCGGATGCGCATGCCGTCTTTTTCGATCTCCAACTCAGTCAGGCTATTTTCATTCATCAAATTGAGCATTTCTTTAATTTCTTTTACGTTCATTAATGTCTCCTTGCGTAGAAAGTGCGCGCCGGCCAATTCCTTAGGCCATTGTGTTAATAAACTCGCTCTATGTATTGTGCTGTGCGCGTATCGACTTTGATCTTGTCCCCGATATTTACGAATAGAGGAACCTGGATTGTTGCTCCGCCTTCAATGGTGGCCGGCTTGTTGCCGCCCTTGGCAGTGTCCCCTTTTATTCCGGGTTCAGTATGCGTGACTACTGCTTCGATAAAATTAGGCAGATTGATGGTAAGTATTTCGTCTTTATAAGAATAAGCCGTGACTTCAGAATTGTCTTTGAGATACAGCGCTTTTTCTCCCATTGTGTCTTTTGAAATGGCTACTTCCTCGAAAGTTTCCTGATCCATAAAATGATACATATCTGCGCTGGTATATGAGAATTGGAGTTTCTTTTCATCAATATAAGCTTCTTCGATCTCTTCCACTCCGCGAAAAGTCATTTCGATGACATTGCTGTTTCTTAAGTTTCGTATTTTTGCCCGCACAAAGGCGGAACCCTTGGCTGGTTTTACGTGCACTGTGTCAAGCACCATGAATAGGTTGTTATCTACTTTGATCGTTACACCTGCTTTGATTTCATTTATTGAGAGACCCACTTAATACCTCCACGCCTTGTTTGGTTGTTATAACTGTGTCTTCCAGTCGTATGCCGAATTTATGCGGAATGTAGACCGCCGGTTCAATGGTGAATACCATTCCCGGCTTGATTACTTCCGGATTTGCCGCTGATACAGATGGTTTTTCGTGAATTTCCAGCCCTATTCCATGCCCAAGGGCATGCCCAAAATACTTGCCGAAACCAGCTCTTATGATCACTTTCCGGGCTGCCTTGTCAATTGCGCTTAGCGGTTGTCCCGGTTTTATCCGGCTGATCGCCGCGTCCTGCGCCTTAACCACTAATGTGTAGATCTTTCGGGCAAGGATAGGTATTTTACCTAAGAAAAAAACCCTTGTCAAGTCGGATTTGTACCCCATGTAGTCAGTGCCGATGTCTATTAAAACAGGCTCGTTATTTTTTAAAACCCGTTGGGATGTAAGATGATGTGCAAAGCTCGTATTGCGGCCTGAGGCAACAATGATCTCAAAAGCCGAGGTCCTGCCTCCGTTATAGCGGATAAAGCTTTCCAGCTCCGCGGCTACCTCGATTTCTTTCATGCCGGGCTTAAGCATCCTTGCGGCAAAGCTCAGCGCTTTTTCAGTGATAGCAGTGGCGATCCTGATCTTAGCCAATTCATCTTTATCTTTGACCTCCCGGATTGCATCTATATAGCTGCTGACCGGAATAAGCTCAACCCCTTCATTCAATCTGTGTTTAAGGAGCCTGAATTGCCTGTAAGTCAGGCGTTCCTCTTCAAACCCCACCCGTTTAAGCCCCGGCTTGTTACAGGCAGCCGCGATTGAGGCTAACATTGAGCCGCTGATCTGCTCAACTTTGAACTTGCCTTTAAATTTTTGCTTGGCTTCTTCGTAATAGCGAAAATCAGTAAAATAAATGTTTTCTTTTTTGGAAAGTAGCAGCATGGAATCGCGGCTTATTTCACGCGTAAGATAAGATATGTTTGCCGCGGATGATACGATCAGGCAATCAAGATTATCCGGGATCAGCTTACTCAACGTGTTTTTTATTCTTGTATCCATAAAATTATATTATATCGATCAGGGCCAACAGCCCCAGAGAATAGCTTTTTGACCCAAAGCCCATAATAGTACCTTTAGCCACCGGAGTGATCAGGGATTTATGCCTGAATTCTTCCCGGGTGTGTATGTTGGATAAGTGGACTTCAACTGTCGGTATGGCGCAGGCAAGTATCGCGTCCCTTATCGCGACGCTTGTATGCGTGTAAGCAGCAGGGTTTATCAGAATGCCGTCAAAACGCGTTTTATTCTTGCCGATAGCATTGACTAATTCTCCTTCCACGTTTGACTGGATGATCTTTAGCGTTACTTTGTTTTTCTTGGCCAGCTTTAGCAGTTCGGCATTGATCTGTTTTAGCGTAGTTGTGCCGTAGATCTGCGGTTCTCTAATTCCTAGCAGGTTCAGATTCGGCCCGTGTATTACCAGTATTTTTTTCATATTTTTTTTGGTATTATTGGTAATTATTTGAGACTTGCTATTAACTTGTGTTTTGGTATTTATTATTTTTTATTCTGCTTCATCTATTATTAAGACCGGTATTCCATTCTTAATCGGATACTTTTTGCCGCATTTTTTACAGACGATCTTGTTGCCTTTTAACTCTACGTCTGCTTTGCATGCCGGGCATGCCAGGATATCCAAAAGTTCTTTGTCGATCATTTCTGCTCTCCCTTATTTTTAGCATTTATCTGGTTGGCATATTGCAGCTGTAGCTCGGCAAGGATATTTTCTATCAACTTTCCTTCTTCCGGAGCCAGGTTGTTTTTAGTTTTTTCTTTGAGCATTGCCAGCGTATCAATAATAAATCTGGCTTGCTGGATATTTTCTTCTTTTTTGTTTGTGGCCGGGTTCGGCAATATCCCCAGGCATACCGATGCCTGTATGGCCAAGGTGGTTACAAAAAAATTAAAATCCGGTTCTTTGTAGTTTTCGATGTTTTCGGTCATTCTATTATCACCCCCGCGTAGCCTACTACGCTTTCTGTGTCGCCTGTTGTGTCGCCGCTGGTCTGGTATTTGATCAATTTTGCTTTTTTAGCGCCTAACATTTTTGCCGCAACGATCACGCTTATAGCCGGAGCATATCCGCACATGGATATATTCATGCCAATGACTTTTCTGGCAAGTTTATCTTCGTCTAGCTCGATTATGGCCTGAATAGCAACTCTGTCTTTGGTTTCCGCGTCTTTTTGCGGTTCATAATGCGTCATGTCAGAACTAGCTATAATAAGCGTATTGCTTTTTTCTCCTGATTCAATGATCTGGCCGGCGATTTCCTCGCCTAATTTTTTCAGGTTTAATAGGGCCTGTGATGCTATGACTATAGGCACAAATTCAAAATCATTTTTAAAATATTGCAAAAACGGCAATTCTACCTCTAGGCAGTGTTCGCCGTGGTGCGCTTCTGAGTCTTCTTCTAAGATTTCCGAGCGCTTGAGCAGCTTTTGAGCAAATTCTGAATCGATCTTTAATTTTCCCAAAGGCGTCTGCCAGGTGCCTTGCGTCATGATGCTAAACGGCACGCCATAACCGGTGTGATTTGGCCCTAAAAGTATGACTCTGTCTTTAATTTTTAAACTGGCAACGGTTTTTCCGGCAACCGCACCCGAATACATATATCCGGCATGCGGTAAAATACAGGCAATAGCATTGGCCTGCTCTGCTTGTCCCTCTGTAAAAAGACTGATCTGTTCGCGTAATTTATTCGCGTTAGCAGGATAAAATTGGCCTGCAACCGCAGGCATCCTGATATCAGATTTTCCCATCGAATGTTTTCTCCAGCAACTTGACGCCGTTTATCAGGTCTTCGGCTGTAGCAGGCGCATGCGCTTCGATTACTTTAATTGTCTCTTTCCTTAAGTAAGGCGTAATAAAACTAAAATCTAATTCACCTGTGCCCGGAGCTTTATGGTCTTTGCAGCCGATGATATCATGCAAATGGATCCCCAGCATCCTGTCGGAATATTTATCCAGGAAATCTTTGTGTTTATGGAATCCCAGATTTTCCATTAACTGGGCGTGGCCTGTATCGTGCCAGTAATAAAGATTTGAACCTTTGAATTTATCTAAAATTATGCCGGTTTCATCAAGCGTGGGGATTTCGCGGTAATAGTAGCGCGTTTCTACCCCGATCTTGATATTTCGGGTTTTAGCGTGTTGGTTTATCTCATCAAGAGATCGCAGCATATTTTCAAAGAACATCGGCTGGTATTTTTCTCTTTCCAGCGCCATACCTCTTTTCTCTTCGTCAAATTCGCGTGAACCTGCCAGTCCCTGTTCATACATTCTGATCAGGTTAATGGTACGGTCAGGGATCTCAATCCTGCCGCAATGCAGGACTATAGCCTGAGCGCCGATCTCGTGCGCAGTATCAATGGTTCGTTTGGTGTATTTTAGCGCTGTCTGGCGCTGGGATTCATCTATTGAAGCTAATGAGTAACAATCGGGGAGTGCCTGTTTTCTGGTAAGGTTTTCCGGTATAGGGCAATAATTATGCAGGCTGGTTACTTGGGCCTTGCGAGCCTTAACCTGCGCCTCTATCTCTTGCACAATAGAGGCGGTGAGGTTAAAACTTAACTCGAACTTCTTAAAGCCTAATGCAGTTAATTCCTCAAGTAAACTTTCCCCGTTATCGTGCCGGAAAGCGTTCCAGGATGTAGAAAGTACCAAAGACATTTAGAACTTTCTGCCTTTTGCTTTCTTTCTTCGGCGTTCGCTGGGTTTCTCGTAGTGTTTGCGCTGGCGGACTTCCTTCAAAATACCTTCTTGCTCTATCGCTCTCTTAAAACGGCGCAAAGCTGATTCAAATGACTCGTCTTTTCTGACTTCGACTTGTGGCAAGCTGATCACATCCTTTCTTATTGATTTGGCCCTGATTTCGGGCTATTTAAGTATTATCAATATATCACAAATATAAGTACTGTCAACGATTTAAGTATATTGTAGGGACTGTCCCTTAGAGATTAAGCAAAGACTACCCCATCGTCATTCTGAGGCCGCGCAGCGGCCGCCTGCCTGCCGGCAGGCAGGCAGAATCTAAACCCTTGTCATTGCGAGGAGCGCGAAGCGCGACGAAGCAATCTCAATTTTCACGCGGGTCCTATCGGCATCTAATTTGACGTTCCGCTGAAAATAATAAACAAAATAGTAGTAGTCAAAATAACTATGAGTACTGCAATATGGAAGAAATATTTATGTTTTATTATGCGTTGGAACATTTTAACCGTCAATAGAGCAGGTACCGCCGCCTAACTTTGTTTTATAAAGTTTTCTGTTGTAAGGAAGCTTCATTAATAGCATACCCATAAGGCAATTATCGCTTAATCCGGCATAGACCAATCCACAGCTGATAAATATCGAGATAAAAATAAATGACCAATGCGCAAACCATGATAAAAGTATTCCTGATAAGATCAGGCCTCCGGCTATTATCCTGACCTGGCGCTCTAATGATATGCCGCCCTCGCCTTTAACAACAGGTAATCCTTCTTTCTGCCAACTGGTCATGCCGCCCTGCATTATTTTAACCTCATGAATACCTGACTGGATAATCATATCCGCAGCCATAGGTGAGCGGTTTCCGGTGCGGCAAAGAACAACATAACTTTGTTTAGCCCGGCTGAGCTCGATTAGCTTAGCAGAAAGCATATCTATAGGGGCATTAATAGAATCCTTGATATGAACCTGGCTGAATTCTAAGGCAGAACGCACATCTAAAAGCTTGACCTGAGAATTTCCTTTTACAAGCTCTAAAGCATTTTTGGGGCTGATCAATTCTAATGCAGCGGCCTCGCCTTTTTGATTCACACGAACAATATTATCAATATTGAACGGTTTGGGGATGACTTTTAAACGCATATTCTTAACAAATTGATCTTTATTTGTTTCTTTCAAGAAAGGATTACCCTGTTTTTCCTTAGAAATAGTTGATGCGCGCTTCTCATGATAATCATGCCCGGGAAAAATAAGAGTCCCATCCGGTAAGGCTTTTAGTTTTTGCAGCGTATCAAACATAGATTCAGGCGAGCCGTTTTGGAAATCCGTGCGGCCGACGCTTCCGATCAAAAGTACATCCCCTGTAAGTAATTTATCTCCTGCCAGTAAGCTTATTGCGTCATCAGTGTGCCCGGGGGTATATATAATTTTTAAACTCCCGTCGCCTATATTTATCAGATCGCCATCCTTAAGGCGCCTATCCGCCACCTCAGAAATAGCCTTCTCATGCATAAGAACCTGTGCCTGAAATTTCTTCTTTAATACCGCCGCTAAAGAGAAATGATCGGCATGCGTGTGAGTATCAACTATCAATTTAAGCTTTAACCCATTATTCTTTAAATAGCTCTCATATTCTTCTTGCAAACTGATATGCGGGTCGACTATCAGGGCTTCTGCTTTAGAGCGCAAGATATAAGAATAACAACTTCCCGCTATAAACTGTTTTAACTCTAAATCTGCCATATCAACCTCCGACTTAGAATTCCGGACTTTTCCATCACTGGCCCTTAGTTTATGATCTATCGGCTCGTGAATTTACTTACTTCAGGATATCCAAGAGCTGCTTAAATACATAAATTCGGTTACGTTTTCTCTCCGGAATTTCGCTTAAAATACCCAATTTGACGAATTTTGCCAATAAATTGTATATCGTTTGATAACTTCGTGCTCTAATGCGTTTTTTGATGCTTGTAAAAGAAACAATGGGTGAAGCAAATATAACATCTAATAGGCTTACGGCATGTACGGCATTAGCCTGCGTAATTTCCACTTTTAGTTTATTGTACAAAACAAGAATCTTTAAAACCGTGGTTTGTGCTCTTAAAGACTGTTCAGTTACGCCATTCAGGAAGAATTTAAGCCAGTTCTCCCAGGCCCCATCTTTACTTACACCATTAAGCAAAGAATAATATTTATTTCTATCCTTCTCGAAATATTCACTTATATAAAGTAACGGGTGAGAAAGTAGATTTCTTTGGTAAAGAAATAACGGGATAAGAAGTCGGCCGATTCTACCATTGCCGTCCATAAACGGATGGATTGCTTCAAATTGATAATGCGCTACGCCTATTTGCACTAAAAGGTCCTCTTCTTTGTCAGAATTGATATACATTTCCCAATTCCCTAATAATGGCAATATTTCTGCCGGATTCGGCGGAACATACGTAGCGTCCTCGATGCTTTTTGAATTATGTGGCCCGATGTAAACTTGAGCCTTCCTAAAATTTCCCCGATCTTTATGAGTCCCACGTACGGAATCCAATAGAATATTATGGGTTTTCTTTAAAAGATTTTCACCGATAGGCTTCTTTGCCAATTCTTCTATAGCCGCATCCATGGCGCGGCGGTAATTTAAGATCTCCCGGACGTCTCTTTCTTCTACGCTCTTTTCAGACGACTTTGCTTCTGCTTCATATTCAAAAACATCCTTAAGTGTCGCCTGTGTCCCTTCAATACGAGAGCTCAAAACCGCTTCTTTGGTTAAAAGGGGAGTAGTAAGTAAGTCAGGATTGGGAATATTTAGCAGGGATCCATTAAGCTTACCTAACGCATCATGAGCTTGTCCGATTTCTTTGATTAAAGATGAAAAATCGATTTTAGGGGGTAATTTTGGGGGGATAAAAGGTGTTTTAACCATATCTCTCCTTTGCTTATTCCAGTACTTTGGAATACTGATTTTATTATTCCAATATTACGCCTAATAATGGAATAAGTCAAGAGTTATTCCATTCTATTAAAAAACCCTCACTGGCCCTTGGTACGAAAATATAGCGGGTGTGAAGGTTTTGGGTCCTTCGGTTGTGCGTTTTGTGATGGTCACTGCTGATTCCTCATTTGAGGCTATATTTTAGCTCAGATTAGAGTGGAATTCAAGGGAAATTGGGTAGCGAGGGTTTGGGTTGGGGAGTGAGTCAGGTTGTGGGTTGTGTGAGGTGGGATTAGTAGCTAGGGATTAGACAAACTGTATCTTAATCTTCTTATGAAATGCTGAGGCAAGCTTTAGGAGCGTATTTAGGGAAAGGCTTCTGTTATTGGTAACTTCAAGGCGGGAAACAGTTTGTTGAGTGGTATGCAATACTCTTGCTAAGTCCTTCTGAGTATAGCCGCTCTCTTGCCTTAATTTCGCTATTTGTATAGCCAGATTAGCATAAATATCCTCAGCATCAAAAGCCTGCTGAAACCCTTTATGCTTTAATTCATCATTTAAATATGTTGAAAATCGTTTTGCGCCTTTCATAATTCAATATCTCCTCTTGAAATAATTCTACACTATTTTTAGTGTATTGTCAAGAGGGTATTTTTCCTCTTTCATTAGAATAGACGCAAAGTTAGGGGAAATCTAACAGGAATATTTTTAATAACGAAAGTACAATAATTAGGGATACATCCCAATTAAGTTGATAGGGCATCCTAAACAAAATTATGTGACTGGTTAGTCGTTAAGGAAAGTGTTTTGGCGTTCTTTGGTGGATGGGACGGAGATCTTGCGGCGGATCCATTTGTCGATATATTTTTTGTGGAAACGCCAATCAGTGCCGATCTTAAATGCGGGTAGCTTGTTTTCGCGGGCCAGGCGCTGCACTGTTAATGGGTGCAGGCTCAGGTAATCTGCGAGTTGTTTGACGGTTAGAATTTCTTTATCTTTCATAATGTTTTAGGCATATTTAGACATATCTAAGCTAATAGGATTATAGCTGAATGGGGGATGGGTGTCAAGGAGTTTAGATTCTTCGGCCCGCCATTGAAATATTGGCGGGCCTCAGAATGACTAAGTAAAATACGGCCTCAGAATGACAATTGGGATTAGAAGGCATTCTAAACCCAATTAGGGACACATCCCAAAAAACGGGATGCGTCCCTAATTTTAGGATGCTGATTCTTCGATGATGCCGAGGACTTCGCCGACTTGGACTGAGTCGCCTTCTTTGAAGAATATCTGCGAAACCATGCCGGTTGCCGGGCTGGGCAAATTAAACGTGGCTTTGTCAGTGGCCAGCTCAACCAGATCGTCTTTTTCCCGGATACTCTCTCCTTCTTTGCTGTACCAATAGGAAACAGTGGCTTTGGTGGTTCCTGCTGTAAGTTCCGGTAGCACGACTTTGATCATGTTGCCTCCTGATTGTATAGGGACAGTCCCCTTAGACAAAAATCAATGGCTTCGGCGGGGACAGTCCCTGTAGGGCTGCAATAAAAGCTTTCTAGGGTGAGTTTGAATTGTTCTACAAAACCATCTTTAAGTTCATCTACCGATATGGCTCTGTTAAGCTCTGATTCCAGGCAAGTCATCTCCACATCCATGCCGCAGGGGCGGATGAGTTTAAAATTATCCAGGTCATGCCTGGTAATATTCAGGCTTATTCCGTGAAAGGTTATCCATTGCCTGATGGAGATACCTACTGATGCGATCTTTTTGTTTTCTACCCAGACACCGGACCTTCCATTAATTCTATGCGCAGATACATCCATGCCGCTTAAGAAATCAATTACAGCCTGCTCCAGAAACCGGATAAATAGATGTACGTCTTTAGTTAGGTATTTTAAGTCAAATATCGGGTAAACAGTAAGCTGTCCCGGTCCGTGATAAGTAACGTCTCCTCCTCTTTCTGTCTGCAGGACCCGGATATTTTTGTTATCCAGAAGTTCTTTTCCGGCGAGGATATTATTTTTGTCCGTCAGTCTGCCTAACGTGATCACCGGATTATGCCTGTTTATGATGAGGCTGGAAGGCAGGAGTTTTGAGCGGACCTTATTGAATATCTCTTTCTGAAATTTCAACGAGCTTTCGTAATCGCTTAAACCAAGATCAAAAGTTTTAAGATCCATACTTTATTTAAGGGCTTCGGTCAATATTTCGGATAAAGTCGGGTGAGCGATAATGATATTACGTAATTGTTCCAGCGTATGTTTTGATTGTATGGCTATCGTAAGAGTGGCAATGATCTCTGTTGCTCGCGGCCCGATTATGGAAGCGCCGATAAGAATGCCGGTATCTCTTTCTGAAACCAATTTGATAAAACCGTCTGTTTCATCAAATATGCGGGCCATACCGGAGGCAAGAAAATCAAATTTTTTGACATCAATTGGGATATTTTTCTTCTTCGCTTCTTCTTCCAGAATGCCTATGCTGCTGATCTCGGGATCGGTAAAAATACAATTAGGCACATAGGCGCTGTTTTGTTCGTTGGGATTACCGCTATTCGCGATATTCTCCGCGGCTAATGTTCCCTGATACGCGGCAAAATGCGCCAGCATTATCCTCGCCGTACAATCTCCGGCCGCGTAAATCCCTTGCTCGGAAGTCGCCAAGTAGTCGTTGGTGATTATCCGGTTATTTTCTGTTTTGATCCCAATTTCTTCAAGGCCCAGCCTATCGGAAACAGATGTCCTTCCCACGCATATCAGGATTTTCTCAAATGCTTTTAAGTCCAGGCTAAAAACATCAGTT
>Ga0172381_10003602_pt1 | contig 16343 bp, 18 predicted proteins | sample Leawel6488metaG_FD_119754 | JGI IMG/M metagenome (GOLD analysis project Ga0172381, IMG submission 119754) | Leachate microbial communities from a municipal landfill in Southern Ontario, Canada - Leachate well 64-88 metaG | ecosystem: Engineered > Solid waste > Landfill > Unclassified | place... | reverse complement strand
TGGGCCAAGCTCGAAATGAAGAAAGCGTTGAAAAAATAACGATTTTAGTATAAGATTTATAGACGAATTCGTACGTTGCCCGGTGGTGTAATGGTAGCACAGCAGCCTCTGGAGCTGTTTGTCTAGGTTCGAATCCTAGCTGGGCAACCAATAACTCTAATCGGTATCCACCCATATGATATTATACGAAGAAATATTGCGTGAATTTCAGAAACAGAAAATTAAATATATACTGGTAGGCGGTATAGCATTTAATCTCTTGGGAGGCGTCAGAAATACGCTTGACATGGATATCATCGTTGAGATGACAGATGAAAACCTCCGTAAGATAGTAAAGATACTGAAGAAGGCGGGCTATCATGTAAAACAGCCTGTCGATCCTATTATGATAGCCGACAAAGAAACTCGTGAGAACTGGATTAATAACAAAAATATGAAAGCCTTTAATTTTTATAAAGGAGAAAGAAGCTACGAAGAAGTAGATATAGTTATTGATTCTCCGATTAATTTTAAAGACGCAATAAAAAATGCTTTAAAAATTAAAGTAGGAAATTTAAGTCTTACAATTATTTCGCCAGAAGATTTTATTAAAATGAAGAAAGCCTCCGGGCGGGATAAGGATTTGCAGGACATAAAAGACCTGACAATACTAAGGAAAATAAAATGAAATTTGGCTGGGAGGCAGAAAAAGATCGAATCGTGGCTGGTCTTAAAATATCCGCAGAGAAGAAGCTTGAAGGAATTCGGCTGATGAACGAATTGGCGGATAAAGTGCTATCAGCCAAACAAAAGGGTTTAAGACGGAAATTACGTGGTGCTTAGCAGTAAAATAAGCTTGCTTTTATCATGCTTTCGACTATAATCAAAGCTCGTTCTTTTTAGTGATTTAATATATAGAGTTTATGCGCGGGTGGTGGAACTGGCAGACACGACAGTTTGAGGGGCTGTTGGGGCAACCCTTGCAGGTTCAAGTCCTGTCCCGCGCACCATTTTACAAAGTATAGGCTGGCGAACAATCTTATGTATTTTTAAAATAAGTGGCCCCGTCGTCTAGCCTGGTCTAGGACGTCAGGTTCTCAGCCTGAAGACCGGGGTTCAAATCCCCACGGGGCTACCAAAATAATAAAAATCACCGCAGAAATACTGCGGTGATTTTTTTATCGTGTTATAATACACGATATGAAATTTTTCGCTGAACAAATAACATCGAAAGATGTTCTACCCGCAAATCTTGACATAAACGATGAGTTTAAGTCAGCCTTTGACTTCATGGAAAATACCAGGGAGTGTCTTTTTATCACAGGCAAGGCGGGTACCGGAAAATCGACCCTTCTGAAATATTTTAAAGCCCATACAGGTAAAAAAATAGTTGTCTTAGCGCCGACTGGTGTTGCGGCAATAAATATAGGCGGCCAGACTATCCATTCGTTTTTTAGATTGCCTCCAAGGATCATTCAGAAGGACACCATAAAACATCTTAAAGATCAGAGCTTGATAAAGAATCTTGATATGGTAATCATAGATGAGGTATCGATGGTCCGCTCGGATCTTATGGATGGGATCGATTATGCGCTGCGCCTTAACCGCGGGAATATGAAAACGCCTTTTGGCGGAGTTCAGATGGTATTCTTTGGAGATCTTTTCCAGCTGTCCCCTGTGGTTGAGAATGAAGCAAGGAAACTTCTGGCCCAGCGGTATTCAAGCCCTTATTTTTTCAGCGCCAAAGTTTTCAATGATTGTCATGTCAGGTCTATAGAGTTATCGACTATATACAGACAAAAAGATGATTCGTTCATGGAATTGCTCAATAGGATACGGAACAAAGAACATACCGAAGATGACCTGGATATGCTGAATCAAAGAGTGCAGAAAGATGTCGTTCCTTCCAGGAAAGATACGACGGTGATGCTGACGACGACCAACAGTCTGGCAAACACAATAAATCAGGAGCGTTTATCAAAACTACCGGGCAGAGAGATAACTTATGAAGCTGTGGCGACCGGGAAATTTGAAGAATCCGCATATCCGACCGATGCCGCTTTAAAACTTAAAAAAGGCGCACAGGTTATATTGTTAAAAAATGATCCCGCTAAGCAATGGGTGAATGGAACGCTTGCAAAAGTAGTTGCCCTGTCGGATGAGTCTATAATCGTAGATATCGACGGGCGTATATGCGAGGTCCCGATCGTTAAGTGGCAGAAGATAGAATATAGCTACAATGAGGAAGAGGATGAGATCGAAGATGAGGTTGTCGGGGACTTCGCGCAATATCCTATAAAACTGGCCTGGGCTATAACTATCCATAAGAGTCAGGGGCAGACTTTCGATAAAGTCATAATAGACCTTGGGCATGGCGCATTTACTCACGGCCAGCTATATGTTGCTCTTAGCAGGTGCACCTCTCTCGACGGTATAAAGCTTAAGAGGCCGGTGAATCATGACGATGTTATATTTGATCGGCGTATATATGAAATAAAAGAGCGCTTCACCGATTTATTTTAATAGAAAGATAACTAACCACGGAGGATAAAATGTCTACCAGGGTTAAAATTTTAGTTTCATTTATTGTCGTCTGTATTTTTTGTTCTACCGCACAGGCCGCGGAAAATGTCAGCAAAACAGTAAATGTAGAAAATGCGGCTGGTGAGGACGATTATAAGGATATGTCTAAAGAAGAAATGATCCTTGAGATCAAGAATGAAATAGATTCGGAGGAAGGCATTCTGCAGTCTATCCCTAATCTCAAAAGAAAAAATGATAAGGACGGAAAATATAAGTACTCATATCTTATCAATGGAAAACAGGTTGATATAGAAAATGTTGACAAAAAGACTCTGGGCGGTATTTTAGACCAAGTCAGCATACAAGCTAACAGGATAAGTATTGAAACGATAAGAGAGCAGCAGAATCAGCGAAATCAGTTGAATGCTGTAAGGCGTCCTCCGGATGTTCCCCGACCATCCAAAAGGTAACAAGCCATACTATTTTGCAGTGTGCATCTCCAGGCCTATTCTTCCCAGGGCCTTATCCACAGATATTATCTTAACCTTTATTTTATTTCCTACGGCTACCACTGTGTGAGGATCTTTTACAAATCTATCGCTCATATTGGAAATGTGCATGAGGCCGTCCTGATGGACGCCTATGTCGACGAATGCACCGAAATTGGTTACGTTGGTTACTATGCCGTTTAAGACCATGCCCGGAGAAACGTCGCCCAGCTCATTTATTGTCTGGCTGAATTCTACGGAATCAAATTCTTTCCTGGGGTCTAAGCCTGGTTTTTTAAGTTCTTTTACGATGTCGGTGAGGGTGGGGATGCCGGCAGTTTCTGAAACGTATTTATTTATATCTATCTTTGATACGATCTCCTCATTCCCTATAAGTTTGCCGATGTCGGCCCCGATGTCTGCAGCCATGCTCTCGATGAGCTGATATCTTTCCGGATGTATCGACGAATTATCCAGCGGATTTATGCTTTCCCTTACTTTTAAAAATCCAGCGCATTGTTCAAAAGCTTTTTCTCCGAGGAGAGGCACTTTAAGAAGATCTTTCTTTGTTTTAAATGGCCCGATACGTTTACGATATGCCACTATGCTGGCAGCCAAAGTAGGGCCGATACCTGAGACATGCGTTAAAAGTTCGGATGAGGCGGTATTTAATTCTACACCGACATAGTTGACGCAGGATTCTATCGTAGCGTCGAGTTCTTTTTTAAGAAGGCTCTGGCTGACATCGTGCTGGTATTGACCCACACCGATTGACTTAGGGTCGATCTTTATAAGGTCGGCAAGCGGATCCTGCAGCCGCCGCGCAATGCTGATAGCGCCGCGTATGGTGATATCAAGTTCCGGGAATTCCGCTCTGGCCGCATCTGATGCGGAATACACAGAGGCTCCGGCTTCGCTTACCATGACAGGTTTTACGTCCAGAGAATTTTCTTTAACAATATCTTTTATAAATGCGAACGTTTCTTTCGATCCTGTGCCGTTACCCGTAGCTATTAATTCTACATTATGTTTTTTGACAAGATCTGTTAAAACTTTTCCTGCCTCAGCTTTTGCTCTTTCCGACGCATGCAGGAATATCTGCGCGTATTCTTTTAATTCTCCCATTGTTCCCATGACGGCAAGCTTTGCTCCGGTCGCAATACCCGGATCGACCCCCATAATAACTTTGCGGCCTGCGGGAGGTGCGAGGAGCAGATTGCGAAGATTTTTTGCAAATACCAAGATAGCTTCTTTTTCAGCCTCTGTGAGCCTGGAGCTTAAAACGTCAACCTCGATAGCCATTTTTAAAGTTCGTCTGTATGCTATGTCTATTGCACGCAGCAGGTCAGCGTGAAAGATCGATTGTTTGTTTTTGCAGAACTTATTCTGCATGAGTTTAAACACCTCGTTTTCAGGTATATCGATCTCCCAGTTGAGGATCTTTTCCTTTGTTCCCCGACGGATAGCCAGGAGGCGATGCGATGCGGTTTTTGCTATTAATTCAGAAAAATTGTAATATGCTTCATACTTTGTCTTTGTGCCGGCAAGAGCATATACCACCTTTGATATTAAAACGCCCCGGCCTCTGCATAATTCACGAAGCGCAGATCTAATCTCGGCGTCTTCGGAAATATGTTCGATCACTATTTCGAGCGCATCTTCCAGCGCCGACTCAGGCGTCAATACACCTTTTGACGGATTTGTATAGCGTTCCAGGACAGATCTTTTTGCGCCTTGTATTAATTGCCCGGATAAAATGATCTGAGCGAGCTCGTCGAGTCCTTTTTCGCGTGCAATAGTTGCGCGTGTGCGCGGACGGGGTTTATACGGAAGATATATATCTTCCAGGACAAACTTTTGCCTGCATTCAGAGATCTTTTTCTTAAGATCTTCCGTCATCCTGCCTTGCGATTCGATCGATTTTATTGCGGTAAGTTTGGCTGCCTCAAGCTCGGCGTAATAGGTGAATTTATCGCTTATATTGCGTATCTGGACTTCGTCGATCCCGCCGGTCTGTTCTTTACGGTAGCGGGCTATGAACGGGACAGTTGCGCCTTTTGCCAGGAGGGACAGGACGCCGTTTACTTTAAATTCGTCCAGGCCAAGGTCTTTGACTATATAGTCTATTATCCTGCTAGACTCCATGAACGGATTTTAGCACATTTTGGCTTTGCCTTGTATAAAGAAATGCGCAAACGCCATTTATTTTTTGTTTTGATAACATCAGGTAACTAACGTATAATATCCGCATGAATCTGAAAATAGACCGTATTTATATGGCCGAAGCGCTGAAAGAGGCCGAAAAAGCATTTAAAGCCAACGAAGTGCCTGTAGGGGCAATCATAGTGCATAAGGGCAGGATCATAGGCAGGGCTCATAATCAGATAAAGCTTCTGAAGGATCCCACCGCCCATGCCGAAATGATAGCTATAACACAGGCCGCAGCCTGCCTTGAGAATGAAAGGTTGCTGGAGACGACGTTATATGTTACAATTGAACCCTGTATGATGTGCGCAGGTGCGCTTATTCTGGCAAGGGTGGAGAGGGTGTGTTTTGGGGCCCCAGACCCTAGAACAGGCGCGTTTGGGTCAGTTATTGATATCAATAAGAAGAAATTAAATCATAAAATAGATATCAGCAGGGGTGTTCTGGAAGAAGAATGCAGTCTGCTGATGAAAGAATTCTTTAAGAATAAGCGGAGAGGTCGCCTAGTGGTCTAGGGCAGCGGTTTGCTAAACCGCCATACGCTTGAAAAGGTGTATCGAGAGTTCAAATCTCTCCCTCTCCGCCAGTTTTTCCGCCACAATCAAAAATATGAAAAAAACATTAAAAATAATAGCGATAATTATGCTGGCGGTGGCGCTGTATTCGCTCCTGCCCGTGGCAGTATTGTATATCGAAAAAGACCCTGCGCCTTATACAAATGCACAGGCTGTTGAGAAACTGAAAAATAATCAGGGTGATTATTTCGAATTTATCGTATTTAGCGATTGCCATTCCGGATTTATATTTAACGATAGCGCTGCCATGAAGCTGGTCCGAAGCATAAATCGTGAAGACCGTTTTAAAAAAGTTCCAATAGATTTTGCGTTGGTATCAGGCGATATTTCATTCAGAGGTTCTGAATGGGATTACAGGACTTATAATAAGATACGATCATCTATACAGATGCCGGTTGTAAGCGCGATAGGTAATCACGATGAAGATAAAGACGACGGCAGCTTGTTTAAGAAATATGTAGGCCAGAAAGATATGGCCTTTGCCGACAGGAATTCATATTTCATAGTAATAGATAATCAGATCGGCACTATAAGTGACGAGCAGTTTGCAAAACTGGAAGACGAACTGAAAAAATCTTCAGCCTATGCTCATCGTTTCATAATTATGCATAAGGCGCCTATGTCTCCTTATTTTCAGTCATGGTACAGGCCGGAACGCAATCCATGGTCATATAGGTTCATGAAGCTTTGCGAGAAATATAAAGTCGATATAGTGTTTTCCGGACATGAGCATATGTTTAATGAGAAAGAATTCGGCGGCGTCCGGTATATTGTTTCTGCCGGAGGCGGCCAGCTTCCCAATTTTCCGGATTCGGACGGCGGATTTTTGCACTACATGGTTATCAGGGTAAACGGTGATTACGTCGATTACGAAGTGAGGAAGATTTTCCCGCCGGTCTGGGAATTCTTTACGTTTTATATGTGGAGAGATGCCCTCTATTTTTTTAAGAACGTCCTTTCGTAAAGAGCCAGTATGAGAATATTAAGAGACTATGTATTAAAAGAGTTTTTCCACTCATTCTTTCTATCTCTGATAGTGTTCACATTTGTCCTTCTCGTAGGTAATATAATACAATTGGCCGACCTCGTGATAAACAAAGGGGTCGACATGATATCGGTGCTCAAGTTGTTCCTGTTCCTGATCCCGTGGCTTCTCTCGTTTACACTGCCGATAGCAGCGCTCACAGCGGTTATTCTTACATTCGGAAGGTTCTCGACCGACGGAGAATTAACTGCGATAAAGGCCAGCGGCATAGGGCTTATCCGCGTATCTTCGCCATTGGTGATACTGGGTGTTATATTCAGTTTTGTAGCGTTTTTTATGAACGACCAGGTGTCTCCCAACGCTTCTTTTGCGTCGCGTAAAGTAATAAAAGAGATCGGCATGAAAAATCCTGCCGCGATGCTGGAAGAGGGGACTTTCATAAGAGGGTTCGGCAACTACGTAATATTCATCTATGAAATAAAGGGGAGTAAATTCAGGAATATAAGGATATATCAGCCTCAGGAAGGAAAGACGACGCGTACTATAGTAGCGGAGTCAGGCGAGATAAATATTAAACCGGGCACGACAATAGTAGAGCTTAAGCTTTTTAACGGTACGAGCGAGGAACCGTCACCGACTGAGCCGGACAATTTCTACAAACTTAATTTTAAAACTTACAACATGACTGTCGATGTCTCGAAGATGATGAAGAATGAGAAGCTCGACAAGAAGGTAAGGGAGATGACGGTAAATGAGCTTACCGCCGAGATAAAGAGGGCGCGTGGCCAGGGAGTGGATCCTACACCGCTTTACGTCGAGATATATAAAAAGATAAATATGTCGATAGCGTCGATAGTTCTTATACTTATGGGCATACCTTTGGGTATAAAGGCGCAGAGGAGCGAAAAATCGATAGGATTCGGCATAAGCCTGCTTTTATTCGCCATATACTGGGGTGCGTTTCTGGGCGGGATAGCCATGGCCCTGAGAGGGGCGGTTCCGCCGCTTCTGGGTGTATCAATGCCTAATATTGTGTTTTTCATATTCGGGCTTTTGTTGTTTATTCACACGGCAAGAAGGTAACATTAAAAAAAGGGGGAGGATATTATGGGATTAAGAAGTCAACGGCAGATGAAGCTTAAACAGGCTATTAAGCGTAAGGCCAAAAGAAATCGTCTTACAGCTAAAGGTGAAAAGCTGACAGAATATTTTTACGGTAAATATTACCTTAAGTTAGGCTCCCAGAAGTAATGCAGAATATTTATGATGTAGTTATCATAGGCGGCGGGCCTGCCGGCTTAACGGCGGCGCTGTATTCGTGCAGGGCGAGGATGAAGACCCTGCTTGTTGAGCGCGCGTTGTGCGGCGGACAGGTGCTGGTGGCCGACACGATCGAAAATTATCCCGGTTTTCCTGAAGGGATAAAGGGACCGGACTTAGCTGCATGGATGCTGAAACAGGCAGAGCATTTCGGGATCGAAATAAAAAATGCAGAAGCGAAATCTATTGGTTTAAAAAAGAATGATGCGGATACATTTAAGGTTAAGTTAGATGACGGCAGCGACGTAGAAGCATATGCTCTGATATTGTCGACCGGTGCTAAATGGAACGCGCTCAATATTCCCGGGGAGAAAGAGCTGGGCGGCAGAGGGGTTTCATATTGCGCAACATGCGACGGCCCGCTGTTCAGGGGCAAGGATATCACTGTCATAGGCGGCGGAGATACCGCTCTGGAGGATGCGTTATTTTTAACGAAGTTTGCCAGTAAAGTTACAATAATTCACCGCCGCGATAAACTACGAGCCACCAAAATATTGCAGGAGCGGGCCTTCTCCAATAAAAAGATCGAATTTAAATTAAATTCCATAGCGGTGGAAATAAAAGGTGAAGACAGGGTTCAGTCTGTTGTTGTAAAAGACGTTCAGACGGGCAAGATGAGCGAGATAAAAACGAACGGGGTCTTTGTTTTAATAGGCGTCACACCGAATTCCGACGTCGTTTCAGGGATAGTTACTATAGATGAACAAAAATATGTCATTACCGATCAGGACATGCGCACCTCGGTGGAGGGGATATTTGCCTGCGGTGATGTGAGGAAGAAAATTTTACGCCAGGTTATTACGGCAGCGGGGGATGGGGCGACGGCCGCATTTGAAGCTGAGCATTACGTAGAGAAACTCAAGGCAGGTAAATAATAGAAATAAAAAACCTCCCTAATAATTGGTTTAAGGAGGTTTGAGTTTTAAAATGGTGCCGAGGGCGTGAGTCGAACACGCCACGCCTGCCTTTTCAGGGCAGCGCTCTACCGCTGAGCTACCTCGGCAATGGAAAAACAGTATAACATATCTTTATGAAAAATAAAACAGTTTTTAAAGGCAGGCTCATTAACGTCTCAATCAAGAAAGTGCGCCTTCCAAACGGTTATCTTGCCACTCTGGAAACGATAAAACATCCCGGAGCCGCTCTTATTGTCCCATTTATGTCGAAAGATAAAGTAATTTTACTGAAACAATACAGACCTGTCATAGATTCTTATATATACGAACTTCCAGCAGGCACACTTGATAAAAACGAATCGCCCGCGTCATGCGCACGACGTGAAATAATAGAAGAGACAGGATATTCCGCGAAAAAGATCACGTATCTCGGCCGGATATTCCCCGTGCCGGGATATTCTACCGAATGTATATCTATATATAAAGCCGAAGGACTGCGTAAAGAGGATCACGAGCCAGAAGAGGACGAGGTTATAACCTCCGGCGTATTTACGCGTGCTGCCATACGTAAGCTTTTTAAGTCCGGTAAGATAGTCGACGCAAAGACCATATCGGCCTTTGCCATGTGCGGATGGATATGATAAAAGAAAAAGCGCTTCGCCTGAAAACAGGTAAAAAAGGTGCGGTTCGCCCCGGCCATCCATGGATATTTAAAAGCCAGCTTACCAGCCCGGATCCTGCCATAAAACCCGGCGACATTATTTATGTAACTGATGAGACAGGTAAATTTATAGGCCGCGGCTATTATAATCCGAAATCGGGAATCGCCGTCAGGCTGTTTACGTTTTCAGACGAGCCGGTAGATAAAAATTTTCTCCAGAGGAAACTAGCCGAAGCGGTAGCGAAGAGGAAAAACCTTTTATCCGTCACCAATGCCTACAGGGCTGTATTCAGCGAGGCTGACGGATTGCCCGGGCTTATAGTAGATGTGTATAAAGATACCGCTGTTATGCAGATACTTACTATGGGTATGGAAAAACTCAGAACTGAGATTGCCGATATAGTAGATGAAGTGATAAAGCCGAAATATATATATGAAAAGAGCGCCTCTCCGTTCCGCAAACTTGAAGGTATTAAAGATATAACAGGCTGGTGGGGTGATGAAGGACAGAGCCGTGTAGAGATCTATGAAGGCAAAGTAAAATTTATAGTCGATATCGAAAAAGGCCACAAAACAGGATTTTATCTCGACCAGAGAAGGTCGAGAATGGCTCTTGAGGGCATAGTCAAAAACAAGAGAGTGCTCGATCTCTTCTGTTATGCCGGAGGATTTTCTGTCAGTGCTGCTGTGTATGGTGCCGCACATGTTACGGGAGCCGACATAAAAGAAGAATGGCTTGGCCTCGCCAGGGAAAATGCCGCATTGAACGGTGTGGGTGAAAAAACGGAATTTATCAAAGGAGATGTTTTTGCCATATTGAAAAAGATGAGCGAGTCGGGTGAGAAATTTGACATAATAATACTCGATCCGCCGTCATTTTTAAAGACGAGGGAGTCTATTGTCGCCGCCGCGCGCGGTTACAAAGAACTGAATGCACTCGCGATGAAGGTGATATCCGACGGAGGGGTGCTTGCGACGTTCTCCTGTTCGCATAATATGCCGAATGAACTATTTTCTAAGGTTATTAAAGATGCCGCATCAGAAGCCGGTAAGAAGATCGCGATACTCAGGCGCTGTCATCAGGCTGAAGACCATCCTATAGTGCGCGGCATACCTGAGACAGAATATTTAAAAGGATATTTTCTGAAGATCTCCGGATAGTTAACAGAGGGGTCCTGAAGATGAGCATAATACTATATCTGGGTTTGGGGCTTATAGCCGGAACTCTTTCCGGCATGTTCGGAATAGGCGGCGGAACTATACTTATACCCGGGCTTGTATTTCTGGCAGGGTTGTCGCAGCATGAGGCGCAGGGCACGACGCTTGCCATTATGCTCCTTCCGATAGGGCTTCTTGCAGTGATGCGGTATTATCAAACCGGGCATGTCCGTTTTGACATAGCATTATTTATATGCATAGGATTTCTTATAGGCGGATTGTTGGGTGCTAATATAGCGGTAGGGCTGCCGAATCTCATACTTAAAAAAGCGTTCGGCGTATTTTTACTTATCGTTGCAATCTACATGATATTTACAAAATAGAAAAATTGCACCGGCAGGTATGATTATTGCAAAAAACCATGTTTGTGATAAAATAATTCATAATCGGGGGGATCATGGAAACCAGAATAAAAAAACGGATCGATATAAAAATGGCTATATCCTGCAGTATCCACAACGATGCTTCTCAGCTTATTAATCTTACCGGCGGAAATAATTTTACAGCAGATGCTTTTGATATAAGCATGCTAGGAATAGGCTTCTTTACCAAATCTTTTTTACCCCGGGACCTGCTGCTTGAGATGGATATAACAGGTATAGCCGAAGATCCCAACAAAAAGCTGAGACTTAAAGGCAAAGTCTGTTATTGTAAAAATGCCCCGCATGAGACAAAAGGGCCGAATAAATTCAAATGCGGCGTTGAATTTTTAGACCTTTCTAAAGAAGATTCCAAGCAGTTAGAGCAATTTATTACGAAGAATGAACAGAGAAAAGCTCCGCGCTTAAACGTGAATGGCCATAAGAATACCGAATAAGCAGAAGGAAAAGTTTTGAAAAAGTTATTATTTTTAGTTACTTTTTTCGTTTTAATATCAGCAAATCTATTTTTTACTCACCAAGTTTTCTCGGATACCGATCTTCCTCCGGACGCTACATATGCCAGCGGCAGCAATGCCCCGGCCCATTTTACCGTTACGGCCACACCTACTACTACACTTACCGTTAACGATGGGGGCAATATCAGTGCGACGGGTAATGTCTCTATCGATACCGTAACCTGGGGCAACGGAACAGTGACCTTTGAAGGAAATTCCAATGTGGCCGGATCGATAGGAACGAGCGGGCTTAATGTCGGCACTGTAAATATCAATGGCGCCAGCGGCAAGATAGTTGACCTGCAATATACGGGCGGAGCCAGCGCTATTTTCAGCACCTTAAATTTTGGCAGCAACGGCACAACAATATTGAGAGGCGGTTCATATATTAACTCTATCAACAATGCCAGCGCCACGGCAGGTTATGGAACGGTGGAAGTGGCTTCGACCGGCAATCTGAATGTTTATGTCGGCGTCGGTTCCGCCGCTTTGCCGATCAATGCTATAACTATTGATACAGGAACAGCGCATTTCATAGGCGCTATAAATGTTTATGCAAATAGCCTGACAGTTACCAACGACGGCTATTTTGTTTTTGATGACGGCGCAAATTTTACCGGCACCGGTATCACTACCACAGATGGCACCGGCATACTCGAGCTTGACGGATCGAGCACTATTACCGGCACAGTGGGTGCGGCCGGAGCATATCTTACCCGCGTAAGCGCGGGCGCTGATACCGAAACAGACGCGTTTACCGGGGACATCTATGCCGATAATATAAATTTCCTAGGAGATGGCGTTATCACTTTTGCCAACGGTGTAGATTATAACGCAGGCACCGGCACCGGTATAACTACAAGCACATCAGGAGAAGGGACTCTGACGTTTCTCGGAGCATCCTCTACCGCCGGCAGTATCGGTCAGTCCGGCACGCCTATCGCTGCGGTAAATATTAACGGCGGCACCGTAGTGCTGAACAACAATATTTACGCAACGAATACGACGGTAAATTCCGGCGGCAGGCTGCAGCTGGGTGCCAATGAGATCGTAGGCGGCGCTCTCACTTTAGCCGGCACTGGTTCTATGGACCTGGCAGACTATACCCTTACAAATAGCGGCACTTATGTTCAGGGCGCCTCCACGACATTGATCCTTACGGCAAATTCAACTTCAGATTTCGGCAAGATAAATACGACAGGTAATGCTTCGGTAACTGCGGGAAGCACGGTTAACGTCTCGGTAGGCGGATACATACCCAACAATGCTACATTTACGATAATTGACGGCGCTGCAGGGTCTACCTACGGAGCTCTTACAGTAGGATCTACCAGCTCCAGAGTTACGTTTTCCAGTTCCAGTCAAAACGGCGACCTTATACTGACGGCAAGCCGCTCAGGCACCGGATACGCAAGTCTTGCCGCCAACTCAAATGCCAATGCAGCCGGAGCAACGCTCGACAGTATTTCCAGTCCGTCGTCTTCAATGCAAAGCGTGCTTAACACGATAGACGGTATGTCCGACGCCCAGATAACCTCAGGACTAAATTCACTTACTCCCACTGTAGATAATAGTGCGCTTCAGGTAAGCTACGAGACTCAGGATCAATCTATTCAGACGATAGCTTCCCGTCTGGACGATATTAATAGTTCCGCCTCAGGCGTGTCATCCGGTGATGAGCGTTCCGGCAAGTTGTCATTGGAAGGCCTGGATATATGGTCGCAAGGTTTTGGAAGTTATCTGCATGAAGATCCGAGGGGGTTGAGCAACGGTTACAATGCAACTATCTGGGGAATTATTGTAGGGGCGGATTATCCCGTAACAGATAACTTAAGGTTGGGCGCGGCAGGCGGATTTGCCCAGGACTTTGTTAATTCCAAAGATAACAGCGCAACGGATGACATAGACAGCTACAGCGGATCCGTGTATGGTTTGTATAGCAAAGGCCCGTATTATTTAGACTTTGCGGCCTCATTTGCTTACAATACTTACGACACGTCCAGACAGGTTGCCATAGGATCTCTTGGCTATACATCGACGGCAGATTTTAACGGCCAGGGATATTCTATTTACACAGAGGGCGGATACATTTTTAAAATACAGAAATTTGAACTAACTCCGCTGGTGTCATTTCAATACATGCACCTCCATATAAGCGATTATACCGAAGACGGCGCCGGAGTTTTAAGCATTAAAGCGGATTCGCAGGATTATGACGTTGCCCAGACAGGACTCGGCTGCAAGCTCGGTTATCCGCTCGCGATCAGGTACGGCACGCTGATACCGGAGATACGCGTGAAGTGGTTATACGACTGGGTGGGCGATGATCAGCAGGTCACGTCTAATTTTACAGGCGGCGGCGGTGCGTTTGATACTACAGGATTTACCCCGGCCCAATCCAGCTACGACTTCGGGACAAAACTTACCCTTATTACAAAATACAATGTCAGCTTTGCCGTAAACTACGACTGTGAGGTAAAGGAAGATTTTTACGCTCATTACGGCTATCTTAACGTCAGATATAGTTTTTAGTGCTGAAAATAATTTAACAGGTTAAAAGTTTCATATGTTATTATAGGTAAAATTATTATCGTATCCGCTTTTTTTGGGGAGGATTTGATCATGATACAGGGCATAGAGGTACATGAGGGAATGCTTCTTCTGATCGATAATAAAGTTTATAAGGTAATCACGGCCAACCTAAGAGGTTCGGCTCAGGCGCATAAGATCATGCATTTAGGCCTTAAGGGCATACCTGAGGGCCACTTCATAGAAAAGACTTACAACCCTGGCGAAAAAGCTGAGCAGATAATACCTGACAGATCGGTGATGCAGTATCTTTATAAAGATGATAAAGACTATTATTTTATGGATACTGTGACGTTTGAACAGACGTCCATTCCTTCTGATATAGTGGGCCATGTCGGGCAATATTTTAAAGAGAACGCTGAGATACACATCGATTCATATAAAGGGAAGCCGATACATATCGTATTTCCTAAGACGGTAAAGCTGGCTGTATCGTCAACTACGGCCGGCCTGCACGAAGGTTCCGATTCAACATTTAAAGAGGCCGTTTTAGAAAACGGCATAAAATTACTCGTCCCGCAATTTATAAAAGAAGGCGACATCGTCGAGATCGATACCGATACCGGTAAATACATGGACAGGGTAAAGAAAGAGTAAATGAAAATCATTATATCGATATTGATATGGATCAGTGGTGTCATTATCACCGTATCTGCTTTTCTCGCCAGCCTTTTTATAAAGATAGCGCCGTTTCCGATACGCAATCGTGAACAGCTGGTTCACTCCCAGTGCTTCTGGTGGTCGGACGCTTTGGTCGCGTTAAACCCTTATTGGAAATTAAAAGTCGAAGGTCTTGAGCATATAGACCATAACCAGACATACGTGGTAGTGGCCAATCACCAGAGCCTGGCCGATATTATATTAATATACAAAACGCACATGTATTTTAAATGGGTCGCGAAAAAGGACCTTCTGAAAGTGCCGTTTATCGGCGGACTGTTATGGGTCAATGACCATGTTCTGCTTTCCAGGGGGGAGTTTGGAAGTATAAAAGTGGTATATCGCCAGGCCGCCGAGTGGCTGCGCAAGGGCGTGTCGATGCTATTTTTCCCGGAAGGCACACGAAGCGGCACCGATGAAATGAATGAATTTCAGAACGGTGCGTTTAAACTTGCCATAAGAGAGAAAAAGCCCGTCCTGCCTATATTTTTAGGAGGCACAAGAGAGGCTATCCCGAAAGGCGGCTGGATATTTAAGACAAAAGTAGCGGGCAGGCTGGTAGTGCTGCCGCCCATAGACACATCAAAGTATGAAAACGCCGATTTTGCGGTGCTGCGGGACCTGGTCCGGACCCAGCTTCAGAACCTCGCTACATCTGAAATCGCCCCTTAAATAATACGCCTGCACAAAACAGGGCCTATATGGAACATAGCGTCGGAATAGACAAAGAAGAAGCCTTAAAAGCAAAGATGGCTTCGCTGGGAATAAAGGAATCCGATATTATCGAGCTATTCGTGCTCGCGAGTAAAAAAGGCGGCCAAAAAGTAAATAAAACATCTTCCGCCGTCTATCTGAAGCATGTCCCCACAGGCATAGAAGTAAAATGCCAGCAGGAACGCTCCCAAACCCTAAACCGCTTTCTCGCCCGCAGGATACTTGTGAATAAGATCGAAACGCTCATCCTGGGCAAAGAGTCCGAGGAAGAGAAGAGGATAGAGAAGATCCGCCGCCAGAAACGCAAACGCTCCCGTAGGGCCAAAGAGAAGATGCTCAGGGATAAAAAAATTCATTCTGAGAAGAAAGCTCTGCGCAGATGGCCGGGCGAATGAAAAACACATCTTTTTTATCTATAGATCTTGACTACCTATAAATCATATGATATACTAATGTATCACAAAGGAGGAGACCATGAAAAGGTCGATATTTATAACATTGGTGATGTTGGGTGTGGCAGGATATTTCACCTCCTGCGCAATGGCTGGAGAAGGTGAGGAGTGCGGATCGGATCCGGTTAAAGAGGTCGTAATGGCGGCGCCTAATGCAGTGGCGGCTGGCACAGAGGCGGCTGCGCCGATAGTATCAGATAC
>Ga0172381_10003601_pt1 | contig 16347 bp, 7 predicted proteins | sample Leawel6488metaG_FD_119754 | JGI IMG/M metagenome (GOLD analysis project Ga0172381, IMG submission 119754) | Leachate microbial communities from a municipal landfill in Southern Ontario, Canada - Leachate well 64-88 metaG | ecosystem: Engineered > Solid waste > Landfill > Unclassified | place... | reverse complement strand
GGCAAATTGCTTTTGGTAAAACCGCAAAGCAAAGACAGCGCCGGAATACCGGCAAGATTAGCCGAAATTGTATAGATATCCGACAAATACATTTTCAGCGGGTCATCGGACTTTTCACCGATCTTAAAAGCGGGCGTAGGCGATGTCGGCGTCACAATACAATCAAACTCTTTAAAAGCTTCATCAAAATCACGTTTGATCAAAGTGCGCACCTTTAACGCACGCAGATAATAAGCATCGTAATAGCCGTGCGACAACACGAACGTCCCCAATATGATCCTTCTTTTGGCTTCTTCGCCAAAACCCTGCCCCCTGGTCTTACAGTACATATCAATAAGATTCGCGGCATCTTTGGCTCTATGACCATATTGCACTCCGTCAAAACGTGCCAGGTTTGAGCTGGCTTCGGCAGTCGCGACTATATAATAAACCGGCACAGCGTACTTAGTGTGAGGCAGACTAACAGCTGAACAAACCGCTCCAAGAGACCTTAATTTCTGGATCGCTGTTTCAACCGCGATTTTGACTTCCGGGTCCATGCCTTCGACAAAGTATTCTTTAGGAATACCAACCTTCAAACCTTTTATATCTTTGCCCAAGGATTTAGTAAAATCTGGGACTTTAATATCGGCCGAGGTAGAATCCATTTCATCGTGCCCGGATATGATATTCAGGGCAAGGGCACAATCAGCAATATCTTTAGTAAACGGGCCTATCTGGTCCAGGCTGGAAGCAAAAGCGATCAATCCGTAACGGGAAACCCTGCCGTATGTGGGCTTCATTCCGACCACGCCGCAAAAAGCAGCCGGCTGCCTTATTGAACCCCCGGTGTCCGATCCAAGCGCGAATATTGCTTCGTCCGCCGCTACCGCGGCAGCGCTGCCTCCGGAAGAACCTCCGGTAACACAATCTAAATTCCAGGGATTACGCGTAGGGCCAAAACAAGAATTTTCAGTAGACGAACCAAAAGCAAACTCATCCATATTCGTCTTCAGGTCCAAAATGAACGCACCTGCTTCTTTTAACTTCCTGATTACAGTAGCATCATAAGGAGGCTTAAAACCGGAGAGAATCTTAGAACAGCATTCAGTATTAAAACCGTCTGTGCAGATATTATCTTTGATCGATACTGGTATACCTTTTAATTTTCCGGCCGCAGGATCAAACGCAACACCGCCAATCTGCGGCCCCAGGCGCACATAGGCTTTCACCTTATTATCTTTATCGATTATGCGCGATTTAAGGCTTTCTAAGATATCGCCGGATGAAATTTCCTGTCTTTCCAGTTTATCCAAGAGCCCGGTCGCGGTTAAAGAATTCAGAACAGTATCTGGCATATTATTCAATTACTTTGGGTACGCTGAAAAAATTATCCTTTACACGGGGAGCGTTCTGCAATACCTTATCCAGGGCAAGCGATCCTTTTGGCACATCTTCCCTGAATATATTGTTTATAGGTAAAATGTGGCTGGTAGGCTCAACATTAGTGATATCCAACTGGCTTAAGCTGTCAATAAAGCCAAGAATATCCTTAAGCTGGCCGGAAAGCTTCTCCAACTGTTCAGGTTCAAGCTCAAGACGCGCAAGATGCGCAGTATATTTTACGGTATCTTTATTTAATGCCATCTCTATGTACCCCTTATATTTAGCTGTTTATATTACCATTCTCAAGCTCAAAAGTCAAACAGAATACGATTAATCCAATAGGACTTAATCCGTTCTCTCCCGTCACTTTGAGGCTCGCGCCTATCGTCATCCTGAGGAGCACCCCTAAAGTCATTCTGAGAAACGCACTCTACTGTCATCCTGAGGAGCGCGAAGCGCGACGCCTGCCTGCCGGCAGGCAGGAAGAATCTAGCCACACTTAGATCCTTCACTCGCCTGACGAAAAACAACGGCTCATTCAGGATGACGAGTAAGGGTATTTTCATCACACTCACAACCCCTTGCGCAAAACTAAGTCAGGATAACGATTTACTTGCCCCTGGGCGGGTGGCATTGAGCAATCCTCTGCCTGCCGGCAGGCAGGGAGCACGCAGCATTGACGAACGAAGGTGAGGAGGCGCACGCAGGATGGGCCCTGCCTACAGAAGCAGGCAAGAAAACCGTTTTAATACGCTAGCCAAGACTCGCAAAATCAATAAAGAGAAATTTCTATGGACAAAGGCGGTAAAATAGGTAAAATACTTAAAATGCCTTACTTGGCTGACTATGAAGACACAAAAACCCAAATATTACCTTAATAAAGACAGCGGCTTTGTAATCGAGGGCTATAATAATTCTAAGCCCTTTGCTAATTTCTTCCCCGGCATTGCCGGTAAGTACGGCATACCGATGTGGGTGTTTTACGTCAACCGCGGCCAGGGAATTGCCAGCTTCGGCACTAAAGACAAAGACCAATCAATATTGGAATTTTTTCCTGCAAATAAATCCTGGCAGCTGACTTCGTTACGCGGTTTCAGAACCTTTATCAAAGTCAATTCGGGTTCTAAGCCAATATTCTATGAACCGTTCCGTAATGGCACTGCTAATCTCAATTTCAAGATTTCCAACAGTATGACAATGTACGCGCACGGCCTTAAATTACAAGAGGCTAATTCCAGCCTGGGGCTGGAAGTGAACGTGGAATATTTCACTGTTCCTAACGATTCCTACGCCGCGCTGGTAAGAAAAGTGGTAATTAAAAATACCGGAAGATCCGCAAAATCCATGCAAATCATCGACGGGCTACCACAGATAACGCCTTTCGGGACCAACAACTTCTTCCTTAAAAAACTTGGCCGGACCATCGAAGCATGGATGAACGCGGAGAATTTAGAAAATAAGGCCCCCTTCTACAGATTGACCGTTGACCCGGCTGACAGGCCGGAAGTTCTCCATCTCAAAGAAGGCAATTTTTACCTGGCCTTCCATGAGTATAAAGGCAAGACTGAAATTATCAAACCGATAGTCGATCCGGATTGCGTATTTGCCCACGTAACCGATTTCTCTTACCCTTACGAATTTATAAATCAGAATAATTACGCCTATCCCAAAGATCAGATCACTGTCAGTAAAACCCCTTGCGGGTTCCTTCTTCTGGATACCAAGCTGAGCAGCAAACGAGAAAAAACCTTTTACAGCGTCATCGGCTACATGCGCAGCATTGAAGCCCTAAACGCATCGATCAAAAAGATCGCTTCAGTAGAATACCTGGAGAAAAAGAAATCCGAAAATAAAAAAGTTATCGATGATCTGGCCAACGACGTTGAGACCAACAGCAGCTCCAAAGAATTTGATCTTTATATAAAACAAACCTACCTGGACAATATAATGCGAGGCGGATATCCCGCGACATTTGGCTCAGGCAAGGATACAAGTATATTCTATCTTTATTCGCGCAAACACGGAGACATTGAACGCGACTATAACAAATTCCAGCTCTCTCCCACTTATTTATCGCAAGGCAACGGCAATTACAGAGACGCCAATCAAAACCGCAGAAACGATATCTGGTTCAATCCGGGGATAAAAGAAGAAAATCTAACGACCTTTCTCAACCTGATCCAAACCGACGGATTCAATCCGCTGGTAGTAAAAGGCACTAATTTCAGGCTGGCCAAATATGATGAACTTGAAAAAATACTCGGGCGAATAACCGGCAGAAAAGAAACCGAACAGATACTTTCATTCACCAAAAACCCCTTTTCACCCGGAGAGCTTATACTTTTTATTGAAGATAACAAGATCAGGGTCAAGGCATCCTATGATGAGCTATTGAACAGCATTCTGCCTTTATGCGAAAAGATCCAGGAAGCCGAACATGGCGAAGGATTCTGGACCGATCATTGGACCTATAATCTGGACCTGATCGAAAGTTTTCTCAGTGTTTATCCGGAAAGGCTGCGCCAGGTCTTTTTTGAAAATAGAAATTTTACATTTTTTGATAATACCGAGTATGTAAAGCCGCGCTGCGACAAATACGTATTAAGAGGCGGCTTGATAAAACAGCTTCACTCTATCGCTGCGGACAATATTAAACGTGAAATGATCCGCAAAAGGACAAACTTACCTAATGTCGTCAGGAGCAATTACGGACAGGGCGAGATTTATTCAACAACCTTGATAAATAAATTACTCTGCCTGGCTGCCAACAAACTCGCTTCTTTGGATGCTTGCGGCATCGGCATTGAGATGGAATCGGATAAGCCTAATTGGTACGACGCGCTAAACGGGCTGCCCGCTCTTTTCGGCTCATCGCTGTGCGAAACGTTTGAATTAAAACGGCTGATACTCACCATCAAGGAAGCATTGGAAGCGGCCCAAATCAAAGAAACCGCGGTAACCGAAGAAACGTTAGGCCTATTAATTAGCTTAAACAGATTGATCGAAGAAAAATCAACCGATTTTGACTACTGGGATAAAAGCTACGCATTAAAAGAAGAATACCGCCACAAGACCCGCCTGGGTTTAAGCGGCAAGGAGACTACGATAACTTCGGCCCAGCTGATAGAGATCCTTAATAAGGCAGCCGAAAAACTGGATGCCGGAATATCTAAGGCAAAAGACAAAAAAACAGGAACATACTATGGTTATTTTATCAATGAAGTAACTAAATATGAAACCTTAAAACCTCCTTATGTAAAGCCGCTCGAATTCAAACAAACACCTTTGCCTTTATTCCTTGAACCGCAGGTACATGCTTTAAAAACAATTCGCGATATCGCAGCCGCGCAGAAACTATATTCAGCTATCCACAGCTGCCCTCTTTACGACAAAAAGCTAAAGATGTACAAAGTCACCTGTTCGCTTAAAAATATGCCTGAGGAGATCGGCAGATGCAGGGTATTTGCTCCGGGGTGGCTTGAACATGAGTCAATCTGGCTGCATATGGAATACAAACTATTTCTTGAAATGATCAAAAAAGGGCTGTACAAAGAATTTTACGAAGCTATTAAAAACGCGCTGATCCCGTTCCAGAAGCCTGAGCGCTACGGCAGGAGTATTTTGGAAAACTCTTCTTTTCTGGTTTCCAGCGCCTTCCCTGATAAAAAATTGCACGGCAATGGCTTTGTTGCCCGCCTTTCCGGCTCAACCGCTGAAATGATCCAGATCTGGCTGATCATGAACGCCGGAGCTAAACCATTTTATCTAGATGAAAAGGCAGAACTAAATTTGAGATTTAATCCAAAACTGGCTGGCTGGCTTTTTGATAAAAACGGTTCTTACAGTTTTAATTTCTTAAGCAAGGTGCCGGTGACCTATCACAATAAAACACGTAAAAATACTTTCGGGCCCAATGCGGCAAAAATTAGTAACATCACCCTTGTTGACGAGAATTCCAAAACAATACAGATCCCCGGACAGATAATCCCCTCATTCTACGCCTCAAAAGTCAGAGACCTCTCCATCAAAAAAATTGATATTTACCTAAAATAAAATATTACGTTTTTCGTCATTGCGAAGCAGGACTGAAGCGATGTCAATAAATACAAAATACGATAAGATTTAAAAGCGAGATTGCTTCGCTCGTAATGACAATCTTTTTAATTAGTGAGTATCAATTAGAATTTCCTGCGGTAATACAACCTGAAGATGTGTTCGGTATCTATGGTTTTCATGCTTCCGCCATAAGGGTCATAGCCAATATCCAAAACTCCACCCATATAAGGATCCCTCATAGACTCGCCGTATTGGAAGGTAAAATCTTCATTAGCTGATTTACGGTAAATAAACTCCGCAAAAAAGTTATGATGCGAATCAGGGTCAACACTCTCACTTAAGTAATTAATATCTCGCCAGCGGGAGAAAGTATATCTTAAAAACATGCCAAACTTTGGCGTTGGCGTATATGAACATTCCAAACCAATATGGTTCATATTATCATCTACGGGTCCGGCAAGTTTATAATCATTGAAGGTATAGTCTAAATAAAACTCCAGATTTTTCGTAGGGTTAAATCTCAATCCTGTCTTGGCTATATTATAATAACTGTAAGGCGCAGATGGAAAGTACTCCTGATTATACAAAATCGCCTGCTGCATACGATAGTAGTTGCTTCCGTCAGAATAAACATCTCCAAGCTGCGTAGTGGTAAATACACTACGAGGATAACCATCGTAACCAAGCGTATAATCATTGGTAAACTCATATAGCCCGGTCAATGCCAGCCAATCAGTAAAAGCATACTCCGCGCCCGTTGAAGCAGTGCCCACTGAGGGATCTTCCCCACCAAGGATCTTATTATTTGCATAAGGTTCACCAGTAATCGAATTAAATAAATACGGATCAAGACCGGCTTGCGTTCTAGGCATTTCTTGATAAATACCCAAAAATTTTGAAGTAAGTTTATTTGTTATATAAATCGTAGTCTCATTGCGAACAACATTTTCCACAAAAGAACCGTCTGTGCCATGGACATTTCTCACATCAAAAAAGTTTTCTACCTTTTTATCCCAAAGCGCAGATTCAATACGCATTCCGACAGTATTCCTATTCTTATCAATCCCGTTTCCAACCCTAAAGGCGTTGATATCTTCCCAGCTTAGCAGTTGCCCCTCGCCCTGATAATAATGCTGGAACGGCCGGCGGAAATGCAAATGCCTCCCCCAAAATTCATCATCACGAGTCTCTGAATAAGACGACAAAGGTTGACTAAAATTCTTATCCATACGCGATATAAAAAATCTAAATTTATTAAAAAACTTTTCATCCTCGCCCGGCTGCAAAGACGAATAACCGTAAGGCATATTAATAATACTCTGGCGCGGGAATCTCCCAGTAACCGAGAAATAATAAGCCCCTGCAGTATAATCTGTTTTGTACTGCTCATTCGTTAAGTCTTCAAGAGACCTTGAGACCGCGGCTTCACCATTGAATAACAAACCATCAAATAATTCATAACTTAAATCGCCAGCAAAAACATGGTTCCTACTATCCAAATCACTATTCTGGTCGGCATTGAAACCCAATCTTGTCGTAAAGCTGGCGCCTAAGCCAAAATAAGGAGTAATTTTATGTTTCAGTCGAGTCGCGGAGATTACATTATCAACCTCCGAATAATCCTGCCAATAGCCTTTAGGCGCGGCTAAACTTGAAACCAACGATGTGCTTTCTGATGGAGAAAAATCAAACATCCCTCCGCGTAAACCCGTTAAACGCTGCCCTTCGCTATCTCTGACATAATATGACAAAGAATTATCATAATATCCTTTAACAAAATCTTGCGTGCTTAAGCCGCTATCTACGTGCCCGGGCTGCCAAGCGCGAATCCAAGGGCTATCCTCCCACCAAGTACGATTATTAGATAATTTCAAAGGATCGTCAAAATTAATTGCCTGATTTTCATAAGCTAAGGGATAAACCCTGGCTTTCAATGTCTTTTCTTTATAATCAAGCCACACCTCACGCACCGGCTGAAATTCAGTGTATATTTTCATATCAGGGATATAGAAAAGATCAGATGAAGGCACAGTAAACGCACCATCGACATAGAATGAATCGGTATGGCCGTTACGGACTTTCACTTCCGGTAAATTAATGGAATTTCCAAAGCGATTAGTCATAATCATCTGATTAACCGTATAGCCGGTATTACCCCAGGATAATAACTGAATTTCCGCGGTATCGCCAAAATCACTGGTAACTGTCGTTTTACTGCTCTTGCCTGTCCAGCTCCATGGATCAACCGTTATATTGCTATGAAAATCAAGCCCTTCTTCTTTATTGGTGTCCAGGTTAACCCTTAACCGATCGTAAATGCGCGAATCAAAAGTATTGATGCCATTGTTATGAGCGTTTTGAGAAAGCAGGCGCCAGTTTCTTTCATTCATATCCCAGTTAGCGCGTTTCCATATAACATCATCTGATGTAAAGCCCATTCTTGCCTGGACCTCACCGGTGACTGCCACCCCCCCTAAATTAAGCGGTTCTTTACCCATTTCCTCTTCTTCGCCGGTATCCGATACAGAGGCAAGCGAGTTTTCAAGAGTATCATTCATAACGTCTTCTCTTGAATGTTGATCAACCTGCGGAGATTTCTTAACTTCAAAAGCATCGGCCTCGGGCTCGGCTTTGATATTGATCTTAGCCTTATTCACCGGAGCGGCATTTTCTTTACTCAATAAGCTAGATGCCTTTTTAAAGGCCTTTTCCTGGGCTTGTTCAATGGATCTCTTACTGGGAGCTTGAACCTGAGTTTTTTCTACCGGGGGAACAACTTCTTTTTTTGCAGGAGTGATCTGCTTTTTTGTTGGTTCAGCCGGAACAACTGCTTTTGGAGCAAGTTTTCCCTGCTTAACCGGTTCAACTGCTTTTAGTGCGGCCCGCTCAGTTGGCTCGCTGGCTGACTGACTAAAGATCTTATCAATATAAGATCTCGCAGTGCTATTAGCCGGATCCACCAGAAGCACTTTATTAAATTCAGAAAGCGCGTCATCAAATCTGCCCTGCCGATAATAAGAAATGCCGAAATCGCACAAATATTGCACGGCTTCGCTTGCGGCAAAACAAGTAACAACAAAAGACAATGATCCGAATATGGATAAAGCCAGAATTATTAGGAAGAATATTCTTTTACTCATAATATTTAATTTATTTTATCTGATTTAGCGAACCGTGTCAAGATATTTAACTGCGGATTTTGACCTAACCATGAGCAGTTGCGGAAGTTATAGTACAAAAAAAGCCGTGTTCCAATACTTGAACACAGCTTTAGAAAATACTTTTAATAACTACTTTTCAATTTAAATGTTAATCATATTAATTCAAAACTCACAATATTTGATTCGATTTCACCTGTCCATATTCTAATCCCTTCGAATTCGCGCATTAAACTCCTATTTACCAAATATAGCTTATAATGACCACTTTCTCTTGGCATGATAAATATTTCTTTACATAGTACTATCTCGAAATAATAAAACTGCTTGGGCATCAGTTCTATTATACGGTCTTTTTTTATCAAAATTTTTGGTAAAATCCTTGGAGCAAAGGGCACTGCCTGGTCTTGATTTTCACGTTTTAGATAGATTATTGTGTCAGTCGAGAAATTCGGCATAAGATTAATCACTTCTTCTCCGATATTTTTCAGTTTGCATTTCAAGGTTATTGACTCATCAATCTTATATGTTTGTTTAGCTAATTCAACCTCAAATACTAAATCAGATTTACCACTCATCGTGTCCCCCCTATTGCTAACTAAATCTTCAGCTAATACACAATTTAATAAAACATAGGCAGCAAATATGATAAGAAAAGGAACAATTAAAAACAGCGTGCTTCTTCTTTGAAAATTGTCCATTTAATGCGCTCCCTGCCTTTCCCATCCTAAACCAATTTCGTTATATCTCAAGTAAGCTTTTTCCCCTTCTATAACACTCCTTGTTAGATTAAGCTTCCAGGCATTATTAAGAGTTTGTCGACAAGCGTCCACTTCTAAAGCATAGCTATTCAACATAAAAGTTTTACCATCATTCCATTGAACCTTGTTCGTTTTAAACTGCCAAAAGTGCCTACTTTCGTGAAAAGATGTCCCCTGAAGCATGCTTTTTTCTGAAAAAGCTAAAGGACCAAATTTTATTTCTCCTGAAATCATATCAGTATAAGCTATAACATTTTGATTAGATTTAAAATAGAGATCTTCAGGAGCCCACTCGCCATTAGGAAGATTGTATCGTTTTGATGCCAAATCAATAGCCTCCTGAAATCTACCTTCTTTAGCTAAGCCATCCACGGCCGCATTATTAGACTTAAAACCTAACCCATCTTTCCAGTTAGCATAATGCTGTGAGCCATGAAAACCTAAAAAACCACCGGCAAATCCAGCAAAGGTTGACATGGCAAATGTTCCTAACCCTTCCGCTCCGTCTTTTCCATATCCAATGGCAGCGCTTGCCACCAACATGCCTGCGCCAAATTTCCAACTAAACTTATCTATACCCCAACCGCCAAAAGCGCCCAAGGAACCACCTATCATGCCTCCAATAAAAGCCCCCCTCCAACCACCCTCTAATCCACCAGCAAGCGCTCCACCTGTCAATCCTCCCCAAAAGCCAGCCGACATCAAAGAAAATCCAAATCCACCTGTCAAGATGCCGGCAACTAAACCTCCAACAAATGCACCGGCAAATTGTTTCCAAAAATTACTAAACCAACTATGTCCAGTAGGATCCACATAATTAATTGGGTTATTTCGGCAATATGAATATCTATTTAGGCTCTGTGAATCATATGGCGATTGGACTATCGTATCAGCCTGCGTAAATCTGCCTATCTGCGGGTCATAATAGCGAGCTCCGTAGAAATAGAGCCCGGTTGAAGGATCAAGTTCTTTACCAGTAAAATAATGACTATTCGGAGGCCCGGTTTGTGGATTAGCCCCATCAATCCTTGAAAATGAACCATAAGGAGTATATTCAGACAATTCCACTACCTCGCCATTTTTATCAGTTATTATATTGCTTGAACCTAAGTGATCGGAATGGAAATATCTAATTACGGGAGTTGCCTCTTGTGAAGACAACCCCTGAGTAATAGAGCATATACGGTTTGAGCCGGAATAAATATATTTAGTCTTTGTCCCGGAATAATCTGTTTCAAAAAGCGAACCAATATAAGTAGTGGTACCGGCTGCAGTTATCTTCTTAACCCTACCGCCGTCACCATCATAAACAAAACTAGAAACTATTGAAAGATCATTTACCCTATTGCTAACTTTTGCCAATCGGTTTTCAACATCATAAGCTAACTGCATATTACCTTTCTTGATCATATTGCCGTTTGCATCGTAATCAATAACAATGTCTCCAAATTTAGTAACTGCATGCGGTAATTTACCTGCTTTACCATAACTAAGCGCTACCCCTTCCTTACTAATCATGTTACCTATTGGGTCATATTCATAGTTCAAGGTGCCGTAATTCCCACTGGCTAAAATAAGCCGGTTCAAATTATCATAAACAAAAGATTGGGTCCCTGAATTAACATGATCATAAATAAAAGTAACATTGCCTGATTTATTAAATTTATATTCAAATTCCTGAATTTTACCTGAGGCGGGCGATACGGTGCTAAAATGAGACACCCTTAATGTTTTAGGGTTATAAACGTAATCAGTATAAGTATCGTTTCCGTAAATAATGTGTTTGATCTGATTAGTTTCGCTGTATTGTACTGATTTTATATATTCATACACATTTTTTGGATCAGTCACATCCTTCACTTTTATTATCCCTTGAGGACAATAGATATAGTTTAAAATTGAATTATCAGGATACTTTAAAACAATCAGCCTATCCAAAGCGTCATACGAACGAATTACAGCGTAAGGCTCACCACCGACTGTTTTTACAGATTTAGTCTCTCTTCCCAACACATCGTAGTAGAACTCTGTTGAGCCGCTTAAATCAGAGACCTTAGACAACCTGCCTATACAATTGGCTTTCGTTTTATCATCATAAATATAACGCGCCCGAACCTTCTTAGGAGTTTTTTTAACAATCAACCGGTTCAAAGCATCATAAGTAAATTCTAAAACCTGTTGTTTAGCATCAGTTTGTTTTTTAAGATTCCCCGCTTTGTCGTATTCATAGAGCCAGGTTCCCATATCGGGGTCGTCCATCTTGATCTTGCGGCCAAGAGAATCATACAAAACCTGAGTAATATTACCTTGATCATCGGTAATCTTAATAATATTCCCTATCGCGTCGTATTCATATAAGGACAAATGCGCTTGTGAACCGTTATTTTCTTTTACTTTAATGATTTTCCCATAAGCATCATAATACTCTGTTTTAGAATGTTTATTTTCATCAATTAAGCGCTTTTGCCCAGGTAAATATTGCACTGAAGAATATGTCAAGTCCGGATTGACCACCTTAATGACTCTACCGGCAGCATCATAATATAAGAAAACAAACGGCGTATCATACCGAACAACAGGATAATCAGGCGAAGAATATTCAAAATATGGAAGATATTTCTGCTTTGGCTGTCCCCTCTCATCATATTTAATTATGTCTGAAATTATCTGTCGCGCCCTCCCTGTTCCAGGTTCAGCTTGAGCAGGAGCTTTTGATAAAATAACTCTGCCTAAACCATCATAAAACTGGTAAACTATCAAATAAGACGGTTTAGCTGCGTAACTACTCTTAGTGTATTTAGATATCTTTATCGGCTTCAGGTTAAAATCGTATTTATAATACACAGCTGGTTTATTAATACTATCTTTGGGGCCGATAACCTTAAGTGTTCTGCCTAAGCAATCGTAAAGATAACACATCTTTTGGCCATTGGGATCCTTTGAATATTTCAACTGACCTGGTAAGCCAAAACCAACGAAGCCATCATCCGGAGTCTCATTTATTCCATAATAAACGCTGAAAACTTTATGACCCTTAGCATTAATTACCGAAACCGGATAAAGATGATAGGTATTATCATATATAGTCGTAGTTCTGTGGCCGAGAGCATCGGTTACAATAACAAGATTGGCATATTGATCGTAAGTAAACTGGGTAGAGACTCGATCTTCTCTCTGTGACAATGGGTTATAAAGCCAAACTTCCTGCTTGGTTAGCAGGCCTTTAGTTGGCACAGAATTAATATCAGCATGCAGGTCATAATAATACCATTTTTGGGACATTATGTCTCCGGAAGCATTCAAAATCTTATTATATTTAGGCAAAGATAACAAACTGAGCTCCCCATTATAAATATATTCCGTTATTTGGGTATTTTCATCGCCAACTATACTTATATCGCCTTCCGAGAATGTTCGGGCAAGATTACCGTATAAGTCATAATAAAAATTAACCCGGGATATTTTAGGTGCATCGGTTTTTTCATAACTATAATCGGTTGACCTAGCAAGATTGACAAAATACACTCCATTACCAAGATCTATTGATTGCCATGTATTCTCTAGCTTTGATATAGTTTTTCCCGAAACATCTATGTTTTCCCGAAGATATGGCCTTCCGTTTAAAATGTCATTCTGATGATAATAGGTTTCGCTATAATTACCTAAGGCATCAATGATCTTAACATCACCAAATCCACGGAATTCTCTGCTGGGGGCATCATAACAGCCATCTTTATAAAAATACGAAGTTGAATAAGAATCTGCCTGACCATCGTTAATTGTAATTTTAGAAACTACCTGAATAGAAAATGGGAGTTTACCTATCTTGCTATCATTGTAATAATTATCATAAACCGTTGATGAAGCGTACTCAATATTTGTTTCACCTCCTAAACCATTGTTAACTCCGGTTAAAAGGTCAGGAACTCCTGTTAAGTTAATATAGGCCTTGGTATAACCGTCTTTAGAGACACATAGATCAACAATACCATCCCCATTTATATCCCCCATATATCTTCCTAAATCCTGCGCCATAGCATCAACAAAATCACCGTCAGGTATATTGAATGAATCATCCCGTTTCCAGCCAGAGCCCGTGTTAATATAAACGGCATGATAGCCATCTCTAGCAATAACTAAATCCAGCAATCCATCTCCATTGATATCTACCATCCTTTTCCCTTGATCCTTTGGACTGACAATACCCCAAAAATCTGTTTGAGTAGTAGCTAAATCTCCGTCAGGTATATTATAATTATCATTTTTCGTCCAACCAGAACCATTATTTAAATATGTGGCTTTATAGCCATCATAAGCTACCAACAAATCTGACAATCCATCACCATTAATATCAACTAGTTCTCTACCATTATCACTTCTATATGTAAAATCATTAGCGAAACTGAAATATCCATCAGGAGAATTCCACTTTGAAGCCTGCTGCCATCCATTACCTGTATTGAGGTATGTATTTATTGCACTCGGCGTAGTATATGTATAAACTGAATTACCACCTGTAATAGAGATATAGTGGTCTATTTTATCCCTCGCAATGGCTAAATCATTCAAACCATCTCCATTGAAATCAGCAAATCTAATCCCCATCCAGGACCATGTCTTTGCCTCAGGGATGTTCCACTGTGAGGCCCCAGTCCAAAAACTATTATTAGGATCACTAAAATTAAATGAATAAGAATTTTTATAAGTAGTTTCAGTCGATTCGTACAATCCATTGTTGTAAGTTGCATTTATAATGCCTTCTAATAAACCATCTCCATTTAAATCAACTAACTTTGCATAAGCACTTGCGGTTAAAAAATATGCACTTAGTTTATATACTGAGGGAATAGTATAAATTTCTGGTTCAACATTAAAACCATCTTTTGAGCCAAGATAAACCCGTCGCATACCTGAGCAAGTCCCATTTGGACAAGAAGTGTAAGTAGTAACAAAATCAGCTATCCCATCACTATTAACATCGTAGATATCTTTACCTTGCCGCCATATAGTATTACCATAAGGAGAGAACGAAGTTGTAACAAAATCGCCATCCGGGCTATGCCATTTTGCCTGATCCTCTGACCAGATACCGGTATTAGCACGATAAGTGAATATTACTGAAGGAGCAGCAGTTACTCCATCAGAACCATATTCAGTAACTTTATTAAGAAGGCTTTTAGCAGTAGAAGGACTTTGCATATACTCAAAAACGTATCTGCGTAACAATTTATTGAGGAAATTCACGTCTATAGACGCTAATCTTTTAGCCATCTGTATCAAATCACCAGTAATATAACTTACAGTTAAATCCGGCCTATCTTCGTAATTAAAGTTAATTTCACACTGAGGCAACGTTTCAGTCATTTCATTCGCAGTATAAATAATAGCTAAAGGATATATTTTGTTTTGGTCCTTAAGATAGGTGATAGAGAGATAGTTACCGTTTAGATCTATGACTTTATCCAAAGACCAAGAATAGACACCTCTTGAGTTAGCAACACGAGAGTTTTCTGTACTGCCGAAATAAAACTTTTTCCCGGTCTTATCAGTAGCGATCCAACTTGTTCCGTCAAAAACATACTTTACAAAGCTGCCTTCAATTTTAGCCCTAAATTCATTAGCGCCTATACTGACCAATTCTTGGCTCTGAGCAGTAAAGGTGTCAGTTGAATCATATTTAGGAACACCTCTCTTAAGAGAGCGGCTAATCACTCCCAAGGACAGTGACCATCCTACACCCGCCAAATCATTGCCGCTTCCGCTCTGATAATTAATGTTCAAGGACGGGGTCAAGTCTCTTCTGCCAGCAGGAACAGAGATAGGAATATTCAATTGCGCTTTACCGGTAAATGCATCCGGCGAAATAGAACCGAGTATTGTATTAAAAACGCTGGGTTGAATAAAGTCTTTTTGAAAAACACCTTGATCTGTAGGTGCAGATTTAACAACTGCGGATTTCGTATCATTAGAAGAAGAACCAGGCGCGGTTTCTTTGGAATTCAAATTAACTGCTTTTCCGGATGTAGACTTTACTTCCTTAGCAAAGCTAACATCATGCAAGCACACCATAAACAAATGAAGAAATGCTAAAATTAGACTTATAGTTTTAGGAAAAAGCCTATTCATAATTTATCACTGCCTTCAACCCGCACCGAGAATAACAAAACAAAAAAGGACCAAGCCTCTTAGGTTAATATTTTGGCTTGATCCTTAATTACTCAAACATAAACGCCCTTATCTCTATATTGATAGGCACAAACCAAGGATAGCATATTTTTTAGCTATTTCAAGATTAAAAGCTCTCTATTAACTTCGGCTTAATATGCAAAAAGTTATATTCTGATTAGGAATATAACTTTAAAAAGTATCATCATAAACTGTTCTTTCTTATAGTATTTTTATATCTTATCCACCTCTTCTGAAATTGCCGCCAAAGTAATCTTAAGGGAATGCTGAAAAATGATCAGAAATAATTTGCCGTCATGCACGACAAATACACTTCCTTTTATTCTGCACAAAAATTTTTCAGTCTGGGCTTTTGTATCGCGCACCTTTAATACATAAAGGTATGGTTCAGGCTTTTGAAACGAAGTTCCGCTGACCTCTTTTACCATATAAATAAAATGGCGCCGGATAACACTGCGTACTCCCTGCTTATCGGATATCTCCGAGCAGGCAATAACCTTTCTTCTTTTGTCCTGAGAAGTCAGATTTTTATAAAGCAGGTCTCTCATATTCGCTCCGCGTGCCATGCATGTATTCGGCCGGATCACAAATAAGTCATTAGGTTGAGCAATCCGGCTTTACACCCCAAACCAAACGTGGCTGGTGGGGCTTTTAATAAGAGTATGCATCAAAATAGCACGGATACAATACTATCGGAAGGCTAAATTGAAAGCGCTTACAATCTAAATAATAAATGCTAAAAGATGGCTTTAAGCCCTCCCGAGCTCTGCTTTAATTCGTTATCCTGAACGAGCTATTGTTTTCATCAGCTCTGCTTTAAT
>Ga0172381_10003600_pt1 | contig 16351 bp, 13 predicted proteins | sample Leawel6488metaG_FD_119754 | JGI IMG/M metagenome (GOLD analysis project Ga0172381, IMG submission 119754) | Leachate microbial communities from a municipal landfill in Southern Ontario, Canada - Leachate well 64-88 metaG | ecosystem: Engineered > Solid waste > Landfill > Unclassified | place... | reverse complement strand
GTATATCAAGAAATTTGACAGTCAGGGATTTTCTCCTGGAGCAGTTGTGCAGGACGTCGAACGAATGACTAAGATGATGGCGTCCGGTAAGGGTGTCTTCTTCTCGGCGACACAGTTTGCGTTACAGAAACAAAACGCCTTTAACGAAACGCGTATTTGGAATCCATTGACCATAATCACATCCTCCGCACGCAAGGGTGCGATGGGACTAATGGACTACCCGCAACGCCATCTGGAGGTCGCCGGCGGAGGATTGGTAAACATTGTAAAAAGTGCAGTAAAGAGTTCCATCGGCATCAACAATCCAAGTAAAGATCCGGTGCCTGGGACAGCAACGGATGCCAAGGAAAATGGAATTTCTCTGCAAGCTAATACGGGAGATGGTATAGCTAATCGTGGATTACTTCGTTACGATTCATCGTCACACGCTCAAACAAGATTTTCGGCAAAATGGGTAGGCGCAGCATCGTCCGATGAAAAGGGCGGATTTTTGTCCAGCCTTGGTAAGGCGTTGATGAAGGGACTGAGCCAATACATTCCGAGTACAAAGACCGGTAATGCCGACTGGAAACTTCGTGTAGAATATTCAAGCAAGAGCAATGTATTTGATACATTCTTGGAAGATAGAGCAACTCTACTACGTTATAACGTTCGCAACACCAAGAACCGTGAAAACGTTGACAGTTACATCACGAAAGACATCCACGTCTATACACCGGATAAAATCTACTCGGAGACACCTGGAACAATAGTAAGTGATGGATACGATCTGACTGGAATGCAACAGTTGCTCGCCAACGGAGCATTTTCTCCGAATGTGGTTCGTGGAAAGTCCGTTGTCAACAAACGTGACGATAGGGAGTTCTCAACTGAGTCCAGACCGTCCGCGACCGAAAATCAGATACAGACCTCTAATATCGTAAACAGAGCGGATATCAATCGGTGGGAAACGGTTCTGAATGGTTGGAAGCTAAAGAATCCACAGTTGGTTGGCCCTACAAGTGCCGAAACGTTTTATCACAAAGGAATCAAGCCCTATAAACAGTTGTCGGCGAGCGCGAAGATCGGTGAAGAATACTCAAAGACAAAAGACGCCAACGATAGTACATCACTAAAAAATCCAGGGTTGTTGTCAGCCGTCAGTTCTCAACACGCCGCCGATTCGTACAACATGCTCGATGTTGTTTCAGGTGGTTCAACAAAACTTCCGTCCGAATTGGTAAATCCAAAAGAAGAACGCCAGTCGAGAGACACCATTTTCTTCTACTTCTACGATTTGATAAATCGAAAGTACATTCCATTTCGGGCAACGGTTACAGGAATCAATGAGGTCAATACGGCCGACTGGGATGACGTTCAGTATATGGGGCGTGCTGACAAACTGTATACTTACAAGGGATTCAATCGGGATTTGAATATCAACTTCTCGGTGTACGCTAACAGCGTTCGTGAGTTGTGGCCGATGTGGAAACGTATAAATTACTTGTCCGGATTGACTCGGCCGAGTAAGTATACGGATGGGGCTGGCACCGCCGGCTTCATGTACCCACCACTAATAACATTCAGAATCGGTGATATGTTCGTGGATCAGCCCGCAATTATTCGGTCATTTGGATTGACCGTTCCCGATGACACTCCGTGGGAAATCATTCGCACGAAATTGTCCAAGGAACAAACGTCGGTGTATTCATATCTCACCGGTACACATCAAGAAATAAAGGTCGGCGGACAGACGACGATGCAGTTGCCAATGAAAGTTGATATCTCACTATCGATGACGTTGATGGAAAAGCGGTTGTGTCAAACTCAAGATTGGCACTATTTTGATACTGAAATCATCGGGACAACGTTTGCAATGTCATCAAACGGAAGTATGACAAACAAGGAATCCGTTGAGATTCCAGCGATTTCAGCAGCTCCGGAAATAATCATTGACTATGGTGCGCCCGTGTATGGAAACAAATCATCATATCTTGGAGGAGATTCGTTGCACGTATGAATAGATACCCAACAGATTCTTCAAACCGTAGATGGGATGGAAAACGTGTTCATCTGACGACGACATATCCCACCATTCCAATCTCGTTCTCGGATATCTATATTATTGCTACGGATACTGATTACTTGGACGCGTTGGCGAAGAAATACTACGGAGACCAAACTCTCTGGTGGATCATTGCACAAGCCAACGGTATAAAGGCGACCCTCAAGGCGCCTACGGGACGGCAGTTGCGTATTCCACGTGATTCACAATCAGTTCTGACGGCGTTCCACACAGCAAACAAGTAAACATGGCAGATACAGCAACTACAAACGAGAAGAATAATCCGGTTCTGACCAACGTCGTTCCGTGGGGACTGCATCCTGTTCCCGACTTTGTACGGAACACTCTAAAGAAGCGTGCAAAATCGTACGCGTGGCATTCTATCAACGCCGCGGATACGGAAGCCGTACGCACGGCGTGGGCACGCGTATGCTCAAACGGAAAAGTGGCCGAGCATGGGAATCTCGATGGATTCATTCTCAATGGACCAAACACGAATACGATTTCAGGTCAGATCGGATTTGATGAGCAGTTTGGATTCGGTGCTGACGGAAAGCAAATCATTGGCCGAGATGTCAATAACATTCCACACACGCTCGCTCCAATAACATTTCCGCACAGGCCGCCGCCGGCAATGCGGTCTATTGAAACCGAGTTCTATGGAGCAGGCTCCAGCTTCCCCGGTCTATGTAAAAAGGCGACGGTTAAGTGGAAATGCTTCTCAATGGAACAACTGGAATACATCACGCCATATTTCCTGAGTTTGGGTGTAACAGCTGTCATAGAATGGGGATGGAACAACTTTAGCGTTGAATCGCTGTTAGATCTCAGAGATTCCAATAAACTTCTGGAAATGTTCACCGGTGGCGAGTCATATTATGAACGAATCTCAAATTCCGGAGGAGATTACGATTGCCATATCGGTAGAATCGTCGATTATGGGTATACGATGGACAATCAGGGAAACTACGAAGGATACACAGTCGTCGTCAATCCATCGTTCATGTTAGAAGGTGTGAATATCAAAGACCAAACGGGAATCACTGTTAGTAACAAATCCGCGGCAAGTGCAAAAGAATTCATCAAAACCAGATTTGACAATTTAATGGCCAAAAAGGATAAACTCGTGGAAGAGTTTAACGGAAAAGAGTTCAGATTAGCGTGGATCATTCAGGAAAACGGTTGGATATTTAAGAAACCGCGGGAGAAATATCCAGAAATAGAGCCCAATGTTAAGTTTTGGATCAACATGCGGGCGCTTCAAGCCATCTTTAACTTGTTTGGTAGTATTAGATATACCACCGGTGCCAATAATCTAGTATTCCGATTCTCAAATACGAAGATTGGCGCACATCCTCTGATAAAAGCTGTTTGCGCGGGTTCCGATAACAAAAACGTCAACGTTCTCATTCCAAATGCAAATGCTCCACGTTTGATGCGAAAAATGGCCAATCCGTCGCGGAACTCTCTAAAGACGATTGTCAACTCGACGATGGATAATCAACTCAAGTCAACGGCGGAAAGTTTGTCCACTGCACTTGGTGCACTTGAGTTCACCGACGATGTGGACAACTTGCAGTACATCATTGGGTCAAAAAATCCATTTCCAATGCTCGTCGGTGGAGGACTCGTGGCTGATGAAGACCCGTCGGTGTTTGGCCCATCAAAAAAATCTCCATCCGGAGTAGTGGATACGGTTTATGCCGCCGCCAAACCTGGATATTGGGGGTTTCTCGGTGACATTTACATTTCTAACAATCTCGTAAAAACGGCATTTGAGCAGAACGATACACTATACCATGCATTGGAATACATTCTCGGCGAAATCTCGGCAGCTGGCTCCAACTTCTGGGAGTTTAGAGTAATCCCAACGAACCCAAGTGACATCACCGTGTTTGACACATCGTTTTGTCCCGTCTCGACTGGAAATGACTGCACTTCCGCCAACATAGTCAACTTTGAGATAGGTCGAACTGAAGATTCATGCTTCACTGAATATGGAATGAACGTTCAGATGAAGCAAGAGATGGCTACACAAACGCTTCTCGGAAACAACTCATCGGTTGATGCCAAGGGAAAAATTGCCGTTAGTCGGTTCATGTCGGGTGATAGATTGTATAAAACTCCCGGTTCGTTTGAGTATGCCGCAGAAGAAACCTCCGACGAAAAGAAGTCCAGAACGGCCGGTGAAGTAAAGAAAGCAAAACAGACTGCCAAGGACAATGCAGCACGAGAAACTGACAAGGGATTTGTGATTCTACAACAAGGCGATGACAAGTATTACCTAGTGGAAAAGAACCCAGAGATCATGAAAAAGATTGTGGCTCTGGGAGAACGTGGCGATTCTTCTAAGACATTGTCCACGCCGATGATGCCTGGTACGGAGTTCACGTTCGATTGCCAAGGAATCTCGGGATTCGCCTTCCTTGGCATGTTCACATTAAGCGCCGTTCCTAAACCGTATAACAACAAGAATGCGGTGTTTCAGATAGACGGTGTCAAGAACATTATCTCCGAAAATAACTGGAAAACATCAATAACCGCAAAGGTTCGCCCATTGGTGTCCGCAGCTTCGCCAGCCTAATGAAAACAAACGACAACATTGCATCGGAGTACGGTTCGTTTCGGGCTATTCCAACGACAAAACCGTTACCACAAAAGTACAAGCCATCGCCAACGAAGGCAGACTATGACGTCGGCGTCATTGCACGTACGGTCGTTGTTCGCCGAAATGACGACACCGTCGGCCAAGAAATCAATCCGGAAATGTCTGCGAACGTTGATTCCACGTTATACCGATTGGATAACGTGAATTGGCGTATTTCCGGAAAGAGAGATAGAACGGTCGTCAATGGGATAATAGAAGACAGTGGAGTGGCTGAGACCAACGCTTCCGCCGTAAAAAAACTCGGCGTCGGCGTAGAGCGAATCCTAAATAATCCGCTTGAGTTCTGGAGAGGTCGTTGAGATAATTTCAACATACTTGCGACGTAATGTGTAAAACATTACTCCGTGTAGATCGAAATCTCAAAACTCGGAATCGGTCGCGACACTCTTTCCAAGAAAAATGGTATCTCAGGTCCATCTTTTTTATATCGTTAAAGAGTTCTACCCACGACTCGTATCTATCACTTACCATCTTCTTCCATTGATCGGGTAAGTTGTTATACAATACGAGTTTAGGATAGAACCAACCCTTAACAAAATTTTTGTATCCACGGCGGCCGATTTCTATTGCGGCACAAAACGTTGACATATTGACAAATATCGATAATAATTTGAAAATGATCGTTGTAGATACGTCAGACATCTTCGAATCCCTTCTATCAAAACTGCAAGTTGATGACGTTGTTTTGGACGTCGTGCTTGCAGACTCCAAGCGACATCCGTGTAACAACGACGTGTCGGTCATTCTGTTACAGTTTCTCGATGATGACTCGGTATGGTGTTGGCCGATCTACCACAACGAAACGATAGTTGCCGGCGACGTGCTCGTCGAGTGGTACAAATCGTTCGTGGAATCGATGCAGATGTCAGTCGCCCGTAAATACGTACTCGACAAGAAAATGTGCGACCAATCGTTTGGTATGGACTTGCAGCTGTTGGATCTGAACGCCATTCAGTATCTCGAAGATGGTGAGATTGAGGAGTGGTCCGAGGTCACGTGTAACGCAAAGACCTTTGTGGAATCCAACTTCCGAACACTGCCAGAACTGAACCGATCCGTTCCGTTAGCCAAGTTGACGGGAATGTTCATCGACAAGGTTCGTCGGTTTGACATGAAGAGTCTTCCAGAGCTGGATCGGAGCTTTGACTTCGTCAATCATACGGCCCTCTCACGATTTGCGCAGTTGGAATCGGTTGGTCTAGCTGTCGACCCAGCCGAGTTTCTGTCATTTCATGGCGCCGAGCAGTCGGCGAACCTCAAGGGGAATCTCATTTTCTCGCAATACAACCTTTTCACGTCAACCGGTCGACCGAGTAATAGATTTGGTGGGATCAACTTCGCGGCACTACCAAAGGAGGATGGTTCACGAAAGTCGTTCGTGTCCAGATATGGAAGCGACGGCATGCTCGTGTTGATAGACTACTCCGCATTTCACCCACGATTGATTGCCAGTTTGGCCAACTATCAGATGCCATTCGATGTGAATCCGTATCAGTATCTTGCGACATTTTTCTACAAAACCGGCAATCCAACTCCGCCGCAGGTAGCGGCATCCAAGGGACAGTGTTTCAAACAGATGTATGGCGGAATCCGCGAGCAGTTTCTACACATACCATACTTCCACGCTACGCAGACCTATATTGACCACCGTTGGTCGTTCTTTGAGAAGAACGGATACGTTGAGACGCCCGTTTACTTTCGAAAGATCAAATCGTGCCACATTGACGATCCGACACCGAACAAACTGTTCAACTACATCTTGCAAGCGTATGAAACGGAAGTGGCGGTCGAAACTCTCGGTCGGATTCAAGAGTTTCTCGGAGGTAAAAAAACTCAGCCAACATTGTACACGTACGATAGTTTGCTCTACGACTTTCACCGTGAGGATGGAAAAGACACGTTGATTCGTATCCGAGACATTATGGTGAACGGTAAGTTTCCTATCAAAGCGTACGCTGGAAAATCATATGATGAGATGGTGCAGATCACAATCTGAGTGCTATTTATAGGATACGATATTCCTAAAGAAAAGTCGTATATACTTCTATTTATACGCGTATGACACCTTCGCATCTTGATAAAATTCTCTCCGAATGGGCAATCCACTCTCCGGATGGACTCGCGTTTGGACACACGTCGGTGGAGAACGTTCGAGCGCTTAAGGATGTTCTGTGTGAAAACGGCGTATCGGACAATGACATACAACAAATCGTGATTGATGTAATCAACGGCGGCACACTGTCGCAAACCGGAAACGTTTTTATATGAGTACCGCATTCTCAACATTTTTACAGAGCGTCCTTCTCGAAGCCGCAATTGATCAACGGATTCCAAGTGGAGTTCTCGACATCGGTAATGACGATCACAGAATGGTGATTGCGGAAAAACTGCTCGACCGTAACATCGATCCAGTGGTTGTGTCGGAGGTCGTCAACAAGATGACTCTAAAGGATGGCAAGTATCCGGACCGTCAAGCTTTCAACAAGGAGGGTTGGTTGGTAACTTTTCCGACTCCTGAGCATCGTGCTGCCGCCATCAAGAAGAAGACCCATTTCGTTTCCGATCCAACCCACGGTCAGGGTGGAATGAACCTCTACTACAAGCGGAAGGGTAAACAGGCTCGTCAGCAACAGCAAGATGCGTCAGAGACCGAGCCTGAACAGAACGACCAACGGACACTGTCCGCGCCCGACGGCGAAGGTGTAACTGACGACGCGGCGGCACATCAATCGAATGATGCGTCCGAGTTGCCATCGGCCACTTCGTTGGCAGCGTCATCAAAGGATGGAAGTCAAGCTCAATCGTCGGACGATGAACCAAAAGGTGTGGAGTCGTCCGAGTTGCCAGCCGCTGGGCCCGCCGTGGACTCACAAAAATCGGATTCCTCGGCGCCGAGTGATCCGAATAACGTGACCGCACAGTCATCGTCACCAGCTCCGGCTCCCAAGGAACCTGATACATCGGCGTTGGTGAAACTGACACGGGAGTTCGCCCTACAGCAGCAATGGACTGATACACCGTACGGTGACTGGAACGACAGCAAGGGACAACAGGTCGCCGTGACTGGACTGGATGGTCAGGTTGTTCCCATTAAGTTCACCGACCGTGAATCATTGAAGGCATTTGCGCAGAAAAAAATGAACGAGGGACGTGTGCTACACGCGGAGCTTCTACGAGCTGGAATTCTGTGACCTCATGGACTTTTCTCAACGACAACTGCTGTGTACATTCACGACACCGCCCGAACTTGAGTCGGAACTATCTGAAATTTCGCTGACTTACAAAGTGGATGGCGACATTTACGTTTTGCAAAATCAATGCAACTCCAACGACATCTATCTCACCTACAACATTCGTAAAGATGCGATTTCTCCACGACGGCCAAAAACCATCTCGGTGCACCGTAAGAAGGACTTCAACGTGATATACTCCATCAACGCGTTGAATCTTATGGCCGGCGAAGATTTTTCCGGAAGCTTGAACCCACGACATGAGATTGATTGGGATCGTTATCGTAACAGTCTCGTCATTGTCAATGGAAAATCCATTATGGTTTTCCCAACAGTTTTGCTGAAAATCGTTCGCTCAACGGAGTGATTTTGTGGATTGCACGATACTTATAGACGCTGGCGTTCAATGCCGACGAACATAATAACGTATTGACTTTTTACACATTGACAAATGAGTAACAACTGAATACTCTATCACTTTCTTGGTTGCATACTGCAATTACGAAATAACAAATAAAACACTGAGGAATAAATATACTATGTGCGCACTCGATCTAAGCAAAGTTAAGAGCCGTCTCGAATCATTGAAGACGAACAACACCAAGGCTAAACACATGTGGAAGCCGAACAAGGGAAAGAACGTAATTCGTATCATCCCGTACAAGTTTCAGCCCGACAATCCGTTCGTGGAGTTGCTTTTCCACTATGGCATCAATCAGAAGACCTATCTATCGCCGGCTACGTTCAACCGTCCTGATCCCATTGTGGAGTTGTCGAACAAGTTGAAGAAGACCGGCGACAAGGAAGAGTGGAAGGAAGGTCGCAAGCTCGAACCCAAGATGCGCGTCTACGTTCCGATTCTGGTTCGTGGAGCCGAGCAGGAGGGTGTCAAGTATTGGGGTATGGGCAAACAGGTGTATCAGGAAATCCTGAGCATCATCTCTGATCCAGACTACGGTGACATCACCGATGTTCGCGTCGGCCGCGATCTCGTAGTCGAGTTCAAGACTCCGGAAGAGACCGGCAAGGCGTGGGGTGAGTCCACGATTCGCTGCAAGCCAAATCAGACGGCGGCATTTGATCCGGCCGACGCCATTGTCAAGGAAGCTGTCAAGAATCAGGTTGATATTTTGACGTTCTGGCCTGAACTCTCCTACGAGGAGCTCACCAAGGTCATGGATGAGTGGCTTAACGCTCCGGCCGAGGGAACCGCTGATGGTACGGCTGGTGCCGTTCCGACCGATGACGACGAGGAAACTCCGGCTCAGAAGTCGCCAATCGCGGCCGCAAAGGCAGCCGCGGCGGCCGCTAAAGTTGCTTCAGATGCTCCTCCGGCGCCGATGCCGAAGTCCGCTACGATTGAAGCGACCGCAAATCCAGCACCGAAGCCAAACGCTCAGGCAGTCGCCGACGAGTTCGACGATCTGTTCAATAGCAAGAGCTAATCGGCTCTGCTGACAAAATCCGTTCAACGGGCGGCGTGCGTGATATTGCCGCCGCCTTTTGGACCGTACCATAAAGGAAAACATGGCAAAGAAATCAGAATCAGATGACGTGCGGGACAATCTTGCCGACACGTTGTTGGAATCGTTGAACAAGGAAAACAAGGACCACGGCAAGATTGCGTTTTTCCTTGACAACGAAGAAGATCCGTCGCAAATCGTCGATTGGGTATCCACAGGCAACAGCATGGTTGACCTCGACATCTCAAACCGACCTTACGGCGGTGTGCCTGTCGGCCGTATCACAGAGTTGACCGGCCTCGAAGCATGTGTTACAGAAGATACGAAAATAAAAGTGATTATTGAATGATTTCTCCAGCGCCGTGATATTTATAATCACGACCATGAAGAAATCTGTAAATAAATACACATTATCAATGTCGGAGATTGATGAGTTGCGAACTTTGATTTTGGATGGGAACGGTCTCACTCAAATAATAGTTCGCAACTCATTTTGTCTTCGTTCCAAAAAAGCAATCCAACGGATAGCCGAACAACTCAAACTAACTGAAAAATTACGAAACAACAATCGTTGTTATAAATCGTCGCAAATTTCTAAAATATCGCAATACAAGCGAAACGAAACGTTACAACACAATCTCAAAAATCTAGCGGACGATATTCGCCGGTGTGTAATAGAAAGATCGTTTACTACATATGACTTGTATAAAGAATTTGGAACGCCGTTAAAACAGATAGAGCTGATACTGAAAAATCTCGGGTTATATGAAAGGTGTGCAGCCAACGGTGAAGAAAAAATCCGACAAACCGCTAGAATAAATGGACGAAAGTCAGCGAATATACTAGCCGGCGTAGAACTCAAGCCAATCACCCATGAGATAATCAACCGTTTCACAGAACTCAAAACGTCAGGTCTATACAAAACGCAGGTATATGCAAAGATGCGTTCGGAATTTGGGTTTGGATCAAAAAAAATAAAGCAGTTGTGCGAGAAATTTGGTTACCCAAAAGAAAATCCACAATCAGGAACTCTTAATCCTATGTATGGACGATCACCATCTAAAAAAGCGGGAATCGGAATTAAAGGATGGATCATTGTCGATGGATGCCGAATATTTTTTCGGAGCTCGTTAGAACTGGCCGTTTACTTATATCTAAAAACTAACAATATCAAATTTGAATTGTCAAAGCATCGGATAAAATACAACTATAATGGTGTGCAAAGAACATACAATCCGGATATTGTCATAGGAACAACCGTGTGTGAAATCAAACCATCGCAAATGGTCAATCTCGCGGAGAACTTGACAAAATATAAAGCATTGGTTGATTATTGTAATAGATTCTCAATTGGATGCGCGATAATCACGGAAGAAACGTATGACTTATCGCCATATAAAAACCTGAATAATGTCGACAATGGGATGAAAGATGGTAGTATCATAATAGATGCGACAAATCTCAAAAAACTGAAAAAATACTGGAATTATGAAGCAAACTGAAATAACTATACGTGAAGTTAAAGACCTACTTGCGGCTGGAAAATCGGTCAAGGTTCTCTCACTAGGCGGAGAGTTCGTGAAAATAACCAATTACATCGAGAAGGGTGTTCTCAAGACGTATTTGGTCACATTGGAAACCGGTGAGAAAATCAAGTGTTCGGCAAATCACCTTTTTTACGCCAACTCTGGATGGATCAAAACCTCCGATCTAAAGCCGAAGATAACTCGATTAATGACAGAAAGTACGCATTTTGCAACCGTGGAAAGCGTAGATTACATTGGCGAGTTTCCGATTGTTGATATCACGGTCGATCATCCGGAAGAATGCTATTACGGAAATGGTATTCTGAACCACAATAGCGGAAAGAGCTTGATGGGCGCTCATCTTCTTGCAGAAACGCAGAAGAAGGGCGGTGTAGCAGTGTTCATTGATACAGAGTCGTCGGTATCTCCCGATTTCCTACAAGCGATTGGCGTTGATATTACCAAGATGCTCTACGTCAGCGTGAATACGGTTGAGGAAATCTTCGATACTATCGAATCTATCGTTGCGAAGGTGCGCAAGGCGAACAACAATCGTCTCGTCACCATTCTCGTTGACTCGGTAGCGGCAGCTTCGACGTCAAAAGAACTCGCGTCAGATCACGGACAGGATGGTTACGCCACTGGCAAGGCCATCATCATCAGTAAGGCGATGCGCAAGATCACCGAGATGATTGCCCGTCAACGTGTGTGTCTCGTGTTCACGAACCAACTTCGACAGAAGCTCGGCTTCGTTGGCTTCGGCGACCCCTGGACCACTTCTGGTGGCAAGGCGTTGGCGTTCCACGCATCGGTCCGCATCCGTCTACAGGGTGTCGGACAGATCAAGGTCGGCGACGCTGTTGTTGGCATTAAGACCAAGTCAAAGATTATCAAGAACCGAATGGGACCGCCGATGCGTTCTACCGAGTTCAACATCTTCTTTGACCGTGGCATCGACAACTACGGCAACTGGCTGGAACTTCTCACCGAATACGACATCGTGACTCCAGCGAAAGCCGAGAAGGCCGACGATACCGGTAAGAAAAAGACCAAGAAGGAGATTGAAGAGGAGAAGGAGGCCAACAAAAAGGCAAAGTCTCTCCAGTTCATCCTTGAGACCGAAGGCAAGGAGCCGGAGACGGTCAAGTTCGAGAAAAAGGATTTTCCGAAGATGTTGGCTGAAAGGCCTGACATCAAGGAATATCTTTATCAAAAACTGTGCGCTGCACGTGTGATGAAGTATCGTACCACAGGCGACAGCTTGGAAGACGATATTGAAGTCGATTCGGGCGGCGAAGGCATGGGCGAATAAGAGTTGGGCATGAATTGACGTGCGGGATGAGATATTCCCGCACGTCTTTTATATGGCAATCGACAAGTCAAAGCTCTTTTCATTGTTTGACAATATCAAACAGGAACACCGGGATTCATCCGGAAATGTTATAGTGAAGCAACGGACTAGAAATTCGGACGTACTTATTATAGACGGGACCAATCGTTTTATCTCAACGTTTTGTGTAACTCCAACTCTCAATGACAACGGCGAGCACGTCGGCGGCGTCACCGGTTTTCTAACCAGTATTGGTTATGCCATCAAGTTGCTGACGCCCACCCGAGTTATCATCGTATTTGACGGCAAAGGTGGTAGCCAACGTCGTCGGGCAATCTATCCGGACTACAAGTCCGGCCGAAAGCCAATCAAGCGTCTCAATCGTGCTTACGACGATTTGTTGGACGCTGCCGGTGAAGAGAAAAACATGTATCATCAGATGTCGATCTTGGCAGATTTTTTGACGTCGCTTCCTGTCACCGTTCTATCAATCGACTACATCGAGGCGGACGATGTGATCGCATATTTGGCGCATCACGTTTTCTCGAAACCGGAAGAGAAAGTGACTATCATGAGCGCCGACAAGGACTTCTACCAACTCATCAATGAACGGGTCAGTGTTTGGAGTCCCGTCAAGAAGAAAGTGTACGGTATTCAGGATATTGTCAATGAGTATGGTATCTATCCGTGGAACTTCGTGTTCTACCGAATTCTCGACGGCGATAAATCCGACAACATTGACGGAATCAAGGGCGTCGGTCGTAAGACCGCGATCAAACGGTTTCCGATGCTTACAGAACGTACGCAAGTTGAGTTGGAAAAACTTCTGAGCTATGCAATGGACCGCTCCAATGAAAATACGGTCTATGCGAACGTGACCGAGAACTGCGACAAGGTGACACGTAACCACATGTTGATGCAGTTGGCGGAACCATCGATTTCTGGAGCATTGCAGACACAGATTCTCGACTCGGTTAAGACATACTACGAACTGAACAAGTTCGCTTTTGTGCAGAAACTCACAAGATATTCCATGCACCATTCCATTCCGAATCATCATGTTTGGATACAATCGGTTTTTTATCCACTGTCCGTATTTAAGGACTGACTATTTACACATTGACCTCACTCACACACTAATCTATTGTATCATCATTCATGGCACCAGTTATTATCGACAATCTCAAGAAGTTCGGCCTCGACTTTCAATCAAAGATCATCGCCGGCATTTTGACAGACAGAAGCTTTCTCGAACGCGTCATTGACATCGTAGACGTCTCCGCGTTTGAGAATGAAGCACATCAGTGGATTCTGAAAGAGATTATGAGTTACTTTATCTCCTACAAGGAACTTCCAACGATGCAGGTATTTAAGGTTCGGGTTGACACAATCTCCAACGAAATGTTGAAGGCTTCTGTCGTTGACCATCTCAAGTCTGTTTATCTCAAGCTGACTGAAAAGGATTTGGTTTTTGTTCGTGAGCAGTTCCTTGAATTCTGCAAGAATCAAAAGCTCAAGAACGCCATTTTGGAATCCGTCGACCACCTCAAGACCGGCGAGTACGACCGTATAAAGATTCTAGTCGACAATGCAATGAAGGCCGGCGCAGAACGTAATCTCGGTCACGACTACAAGACGGAGATTGATATACGAATGAGTCAGATGTGCCGCGCAACAATTCCAACCGGTTTCGACGCGATCGATGCATTGATGGATGGCGGTCTCGGACCGGGAGAGTTAGGCGTGGTTGTCGCCCCGGCGGGGGCTGGCAAGAGCTGGGTTTTGGCGGCACTCGGGTCTGGAGCAATGAAGCTGGCAAAGAACGTCGCTCATTTCACACTCGAACTCAACGAGAACTATGTCGGCCTTCGGTATGACTGCTGTTTCACCCACTTCGAGTTTCAGGACATCCGCAATCACGTGGAAGAGGTGAAGGAAAAAGTCAAGCAGATTCCCGGACGACTCAAGGTCAAGTATTTTCCGCTCAAGTCCGTTAGCGCACAGTCGTTGAAGTACCACATCGAGCGTATTCAGATGATCGAGGGAATCAAGGTTGACCTCGCCGTTGTGGACTACGCCGACATTCTTCGTCCGATTGAGAAGGACAAGAACGCAAATAGCTATTCCGAAATGGGCGGCATTTACGAAGAGCTTCGTGCAGTGGCTGGCGAACTACAGATTCCCATCTGGACGGCGTCTCAAACAAACAGATGTCATTGGATTATGGATACGGTCACGGTTGATGGTAAAAGGCAAAATATCGGCGATGTAAAAGTCGGCGATAATATCCTAACTCACGTTGGATATAGAAAAGTGACCAATGTGCATCCAATCGAGGTTCAGCCTGTCTATAAAATAAGAACAAAATCTGGCAAGGAAGTTAATGTTTCAGCCGAACACAGGCTTCCGACATCCGATGGCAAGCTAAAATCTATAATTAGTGGATTGTCTGTCGGCGACAAATTGTTGGTAAAACCTTGACATTTTGTGGTTGCAGTGCATACTTATATGCACATATGAAACAATCATATTATAAGTCAGCCGATTCGTTTGTTCGTAGATATTGCGGCATTTCGCCGAATGCAGCTGCGATTGATGAGATAAACACTCTAATCAAAAAATATACAATTTCACAAATTTCCAATAAACAGACGATAATACAAAATTTTCTGAAATGCGGCATTGCAAATTGGTGCGATCGACTTATTTCATCCAAGTCGGAACATATTGGTAGTTTGCCGTATTTCATAAAATTATACGGCGATGAATTTGGTAAAACAATATTTGACGTATCCAATATAAATCGGCGAAATAAAGTCCGTGAAACGCATTTCCGATCCGTTGATCAGTTACTATCTCAAAAGCCAATACGAGAACTATCCGAAAGTTTTTCGGACAATATTCGAACAAATTTGGCACGTCTGATTCCGTTGTACGATAAGAACGTTCTCATAAACAGAAAACTTTGTATGCTTCGAACATTGATTGAGAATGATGTGTCCGAAGTCCCGTGGGACATTCTATTTGAGCGGAGTAAGAATCTCAAAAATGATGCGTGTAGCCTAGAAGGATTGATTCTCAAGTACGGCGAATCGGTTGGCAGAAAGTTGTTTTCAGTTCGTGGAGAAGCCGTCGCCGTAACCAAGGAATCATATACAAAAAATCACACGGAAGCCGAGTGGTTGGAATTGTGTGAAAGGAAGAAGAGCAACCTCGGAGAATCTGGGTACATAGAAAAATTTGGCGAAGTGGAAGGAAGACGCCGTTGGAATGAATACCTTGCAAACTGGAATGTCGGAATTCAGAAACGAAAAGCGTCCGGCATTTGGAAGAATGGATTGACGTTGGAAGAATTTCAGAACAAGTGGGGGATGGAAGAAGGATATGCTCGATGGCGGCGCCGCATTGATGATAGGAAGAAAACGTTATCATTAGTTGGATACATCCAAAAATATGGAAAAATTGACGGCGCATTAAAGTGGGAAATGTATTGCAAATCAAACAACAAAACGTCATATGAATCATTTATAAATCGGTATGGCCAAGATGAAGGAACCCGCCGGTACATACGGATGGCTGAAAAAATACTAAAGTATCAGAGTGAATCTGTTACATATAGTAAAGTATCTCAAGAACTATTTAATAATATAGAACCGCATCTGGACAATAAATCCGAAATAAAGTATGCACTCCACGGAGGCGAACAATATTTCTTTATCAACGAAGAATTTTGCCAGGGAGCGTCGGTAGATTTTAAGTACGGAAATGTAATCATCGAATTTTATGGCGATTATTGGCATGGAAACCCTCGATACTATTCCGCAAATGAAATAGTTCCAGTTCGAGGTGGTCCAAAACTGGCGAAAGATATTTGGGAATATGACACGAAAAGAATTGATTGGCTTACTAAAAAGGGATACATTGTTCTGATTATTTGGGAAGCCGATTACGCATCAAACAAAGACATTGTAACGCAAAATTGCATCAACTTTATACTCAACAATTATGAAAGAGCACAATCTTAACCCCACCGACTTCGTCATGGATGAAATCGAAAGCATCGAACTTATCGGCGACAAACCGACCATAG
>Ga0172381_10003599_pt1 | contig 16354 bp, 20 predicted proteins | sample Leawel6488metaG_FD_119754 | JGI IMG/M metagenome (GOLD analysis project Ga0172381, IMG submission 119754) | Leachate microbial communities from a municipal landfill in Southern Ontario, Canada - Leachate well 64-88 metaG | ecosystem: Engineered > Solid waste > Landfill > Unclassified | place... | reverse complement strand
GCACCGCTTGAACCTGGTGTAGTACCAGCTGAAGCATCAATCAATGGTGCTTCAAAGAATGTTGAACCATCCCAGCCGCTTCTCAAGCTACCTAAAGTAGCACCTGTAGCAGTAGTAAGGGTTAATGTGCCCATACCTACTCTCTCTGCACGAGAAGCCCAAGTAGTACCTGCTGTGTCGCCGGATAAATCTGCCGGTCTAATAAACATTAAATCGCTATAAAACGTTCCGCTCTTGTCAAAAGCATCAACAACATACCCCGATGTAGGTGTTCCTGATGCAGAACTGCCGTCACGTGTAGTGCCGTCGCCTATAGTTAAGACACCATTGAAAAACTCGTGTCTGCTTTGACCACTGTCGGTTAATAGCAATAAGCCTGGATTTACTGATATATATCTCATTAATTCATTCTCCCTTAGATAAATCCATTAGTGTTATAAGTTTTCAACAAAGCGTGATGTTGTTCCAAATGGAACGCTATCGAACCTTGCCACTCAATCATCATTTTCTTGTCACGCTGTGTTGGTAGTGTGTAATCCTTTGTTTCAAAGTCTTTCACTACTCTCAATTCTTGTTGTTCTGGGTCTATAATAGCTAACCAGTCTGTCATAGGAGTTTGTGGTTTAAACAAGTTGTTTGCCATCAATAAGTTAATATACATACCGCCAGGTATCATATAGCTTTCGATGTTTAAGCCTGCCATTCCACCTATTTCTTTAGGGTTGATGCTTGATGTTCTACGATAGTCTTTGAAGCTAAGATTGAAATTCTTAAGCAAGTTTTGTCCAATCAAACCAAATTTCTTACGATTGCCATATCTAAAGCCTTTGTCGGTTAAGAATGAAGCTATCATAGTTTCATAATCTGTTACCTGCCAAGGATTGTAATACGCCACATTGGTCTTTACGGTATTCATAAAGCCGTTCATGTGCAACTCTGTTCTGCTGCCGTTGCCGTCAATAGAACGTTTGCCGAAGAACATGTTCTTCTCAATAGCGTCTTTGAATTTTTGCCACGATTTTTCTACCTGCCAATCCCAATCCGGTTTCGACAACTTAGTTTGAATCCATTTGTATTGGTCTTCAGTCATAGTAACAACTGCTTCTTGGTGTTCTACGAAGTTACAGTTGTACATAATATCGAACTGTTGCCCGATAGATTCTATGTCTTGCGATTCTTTTAGCGCATGACCAATAAATTCTACGTAGTTAGTAGTAAGTTTTTTCAGAGCATAAGGTCTGATGTTCTTTACCACTATACAACCAGTTTTACAGGTGCTAACCATTGCTGTACCGGTTACGCCTGTGCCAGCTACACTATCAGGAACTAATTCTGGATGTGTCTGGTTGTCTTCTAAGTATTTTACAGCCGATGGTGTCATCACTACTTCAACTACATCTTCTGTACCGTGGATATAGAACTTATCCTGTGGTTGCCAAATCATGCTTGCTTTTGTTTCTGGGCGTGTTAAGCCTGCCAACTCTATTAAAGCATATCTGACCCATGATTCGCCTGTTGCATCACCCATTGTCGCTGTAGTTATCTTATCCAGCGATTGCCAATTGTGATATTCGCGTTGCACAATCTTTGTGCCTTTTGGCTTAGCACCGCGTTTCAATAGTACGCTGGCTAAGGTTAAGAGTGGCGTTTGCTCATAATTCAACTCGCGTATATCGGTAGATATATCTTCAAATATCTCACGAGGATTCGCGCTAGTTGAACTTCTTGGGTTCGCTACCCTTACTTTATTGTTATATTCGTATGACAATTTATCCTCTCCTTGGTTATATTAATAAAATCATACTTTTCTTATTCTCTAATCTGGGAACATTGCATTTATTCTTCTTGTGTTCTCTTTCCTTGCTTGCTCAGGTGTCATGCTTTCCCAATCTACACCCTTCTTGCTTGTATCTCTCTCTTTCGAGGCAATAGTTTTTAACACATTAGGCACGTTAGCCTGTTGGTTAATCTTGCTTGCCTGCGATTGTTTACTGCCTGGCACCTTCGTCTTTGCTGCATCAGGAAACGCTGATATTAATAATCTCGCTACCATCTTCTCCGTCATCGGCAATACCGGCAGTCCCATCTTTGCTCTTTCGCGGACTTGTTCGCCGTATAAGTCATCGTAAGCGCGGGATAATACATCTATATTTTCGGTATTAGCCTCTACGCCCGCTTGGCTCATCTTCTCTATAATGATTTGGCTATTCTTGTCAGTAGTTGATTTCTCTACTTGCTGGTTCTTCATAGCCGCTAATTCATTCTGCATACGCTGTAGTTCTTTTTGCACCTTTGGTGATAGCGGTTCGTCATCTTCTTGCGGCTGTTGTCCAGTTTCTTCTAAATGTATCTTGGCTAACGCTTCTAAGATAGTCTTGTCGTCATATCCTTCTGCTCTGTAATGCACTATGTCCTGCATCACTTTGCTTCCCGCGTAAGCAGCTACTATAGCATCTAATTGATTGCTAGCTTGTGCCGGTGTTGCGGTAGGTGTTTGTGCCTGCGGTTCCATACCAAAATTTAATCCAAAGAACGTTAAATCGGTATCCTCGTCTTCTATTTCCTGCTCCGGTTCTTCAACCTCCGGTTCCTCTACTTCTGGTTCTTCTTCAAAACCATTTTCTAATTCATCTTCCATTATTGTTGCTCCTGTAATACACTGTTTATTTCTTCTTCACTAGGCGTCTTGGCTTTCATCTCCGCTAACTCCTGCTGTGATTTTACTAACTCTTCTTTTGCCATCTCTATGTCTTCGACGGCACTTTCTATATCTTCTTTCTGTTTTTCTACTTGTTTTAGTTGGGTGCGCAAATTGCTGTTCTCTACTCCCTTCAATAGTTTCTGATATTCCATTAACTGTGCTTGTGATTCCGAATACTTCTTGTTCATATCTAAATCTTTCAAAAGTTCTTCTTTTTCTGTCTGTGGGAAATCCGATAGTTTTATCATCATAGGCATCCAAACAAACGGTGATATTGCTCCGCCGGAAGTTTGTAATATCTTTGTCAACTGCTCTAATTGCTGTTGTTTTACCGTAGCGCTGTTTACCGCTTCGTCAACAGTAATATCAACCTTGATTTCTCTCAAAGTATCTAAATAGCCATTATCTAAGTTTACTATCTCAACATCTGTCTGACCGATAACACGCATTATCTGCGCTTCGCTCATATAGTTCTTTATCCACCACACCATTCTCAAAGCTACATTCTTTTTCCATAGTCTTAGGTTGTCATACATAGGCAGTCTTGACAGTCCACCTTGCTGCGCTCTAAGAGCTGCCGCTTTACCCGATTCGCTTGCACTCTCGCCTGTACCGTTCAAGTTGCTACCGCCTGCAATAGATTCTATCGCTCCTGTAGCCAATTGAATACCTGCAAACATTTCAGGGTTTACTTGTATGTTTGGCAATGGACGAATAGCGTCATGGCTCAATACAGGAATAACAGTAGCTGTCTTGCTAATCTCTGAACGTACATCTTCTACGGAAAAGTCTCTTGTAAGTAAATTCTTGATTATAGTCATACCTTGTTTCATCTGTTTACCGACCTGCAAATCCCATTGTGATAACATTCTATTTGCTAATGTCTGCGGGTCTATCATATCATTAACAACGGCAGTGTAATCACCATCGTCGTCATAAGCACAATATACTACATACGGAAAATCATTCATCGCTGTCATGTAAGCTCTAATTACTTCTGTACCTACCATAACAGTCTGATATATTCTATTCACTTTTTGCCTATGTATCTGTACCAACTGATGACCATCTTCACCGTATATCGCTGTGCCATCGGCTGTATATTGAGTTATCAAACCATCGAAGAAGTCTGTTGCGTCTTCTTCGTCTATAAATTTTGTAATATTGCCGGATAGCTCATCACTCACTAAATACTCTAAAATGAGATAACGCTCATAATGCTCAAATATGTCCACCATCTCATTATCCCATTTTACCAAAGCATCTACTTCGCGTTTTGTCTTCTCGTTGTATATAAACGCATTGTGTGTACCCTGTGAATATATCTCGTCCACTTTATCAGGGAATAGCGTACCGGCTTCTTTCTTGGTTGTTGTCTGTATCCTGCCCATCCAAGAACAATCAGATTTGTCCTTCTTCTTAGAGTTTAAATCCCAATACAATTGGTTGAATGGTATCTTCTCTACATACGCATAACCAAAATCTAAATCTTCTATCTGCCACCTTACCGAGCAAGCACCAAAGCCTTTTACTATTCCGTCTTCAAAGACTTCCGTCTCCACAATGTCAATGTCCGAATTTTGCTCCGTCCATTTCAAAATATGTTGTAATAAATCTATCTCTTTCTCATCGCCTGGCTCACGAGGTAATAGCTTCGCATCCATACGTGTCTGTACCTGCGTACCTATCATGTGGTCAACGTAACGCTTAATGTAATTAAATACATACGGTATGCGCTGCTGCTCTTTGTGTAACTGCTTCTCAAAGTCTGTCCACTGGTCACCCTTGCGCCACTCCGCGTTTCTATGTCCTATCCTCTGTTTTGCGTGAAATGCGTCTCTCACCTCATCAAAGTCATTTTTGACTTTTGTATAACGCGATTCTACATCTTTCGTATCTATAATATTTCTATTTACTAATTGCATATTGTCCTTTTAATACATTGCCGTTACTGCTGTTTCTGCATAAGAACTATATAATATCTTATCTCGTAACCATTCTACGCCGTCGTTTTCTTTTTTGTCTTCCGATGGATTGAGTGCCGCGTTACGTATTATTTCCTGCATGGTATATGTCGGTAGCTGTAGTCCCGAAATTACTGCATAACGCAAAGCGTCCGCCGCATCGTCGGCACCCTTTGTATCCAAATCCATTTTTCTTTTGTTGTCTGTAGATGCTACGTATTGTAGCGAAGGTAATGTTGTTATCAAACCTTGACATTCTTCAAAGACATACATCAAAGGTTCTTTGTTGATATGTGCTTCATGGTCTAACCATTGTTTGATTAACGTCCACCCTGTAACACGGTCATTGCTTGCCGGTATTAACGGCATACCCTCTCCCATAAATAGCATAGCGGCACTTTGGTCTGCCTCGCTACGTCTATTACCGTTGCCGTACATACTTGGGTCACAAAAATAACCCTGTATTTCCTCGTCCCCTGATAATTCTTTTATATCACGTATATAGGTTTCTATCGAAGAATGACCTATATATTCTCTATATACATATACCTTAAAGTTTACTGGGTTCTGTGCTAACCATAAACATACTGTAGGATGTTCTTTGGTAAAGCCCATATCTATACCACATATTCTTGTCCAATCTTTAGGTATCTCAAATGGAGCTATAACGTGTATATTCGCGTTCCACTCTGAGAAATATTGTCCCCAAAAGACATTCCAATCACCTAACAACCACGCTCTGCGTATATGCTCCGGCTGCGCTTCTAATTTCAGAATATAATCAGGGTCGTTTTCATAAACACTTGGGTTATCATATACAGAGCTAAATACATATTTGTACTTATCTTTATATGTCATTTCCTCCGGTGTCCAACGGCTTTGGTCTGGATTGATAAAATGCGTCTTGAACCAATGGTCGCTACGACCGCCTGGGTTGCCCGTCATCAACATGCTCGGCACGAAACCAGGAAATCTATCAGTCTTACGCAAAGAACCTGTTATCTTTACTATAGTATCTTCTAAATGCGTATTCGCCTCATCTAATACGGCGAACTGAAACTCAATACCTAATATCTTCTCTAAATCTTTCTCTGAATCTAATGGCTGAAACTCTACTTTTGAACCATTGTCGAAATAAAACGTTTTGTCATACTTGTTTAAATGATACCTGAACACCTTTGGCGGAAACATAAACCTCTTGTCCATGAAGTTTTTTCTTAGCTCAGGCAAAGTTCTTCTGATAATAATACAGGTTATTCCAGGATAGCGTAAGCATATTATCATACAAGCAGCTAGTGCTAGATAACTTTTGCCACCTGACCTCGCACCTCCAAAAAAGATGTAGTAACCTAAACCTATCATATCCATTACTTCTCTTTGCTTTGGATGCAGTTTTATATAGTCGCTCATCTTTTTAGCCATTACATATCATCCACAAGTTGTTCATCATCTTTTGGCTTGTTCAGACGTTTTTCCAAATGGTCTGCATATTTCAATATCGCTAAGTCTGCCTTTATCTTTGTCTCTCTTACCGTGTCTTGGTCTGTTAAAACATCATACATTATCATACTTCCACGCACTAACATCGCATCTACGAGGTCTTGTGTTTTCTCTATATCTAATACTACAGGAAGGTCACTGTCCTTAAGCATTTTGTATATATCTATTTCTGTCGAAGCATCTGTCAATTTTTCTGTCATATAGGCAGTAACGGACTAAGTGTCTATTTATTTCACACATAAAAAAAAGTTGCTATGTACAAACATAACAACTTCTCTTGTGTCTAAGAACCTCGATTTAGTTGATTTTAAAATACTGCGGCGTGTTTACTCCAAGTGTATTCTTTGAGGTACGCTTCTGTCACGCTAAATTGTGTAAATCGTCTATAACCATTAAACCATCGTTTATATTTTCCTTTTGGGTTACGCTCCATACCACGCATTATAGTCACATACTGCCCTCTCCACAGCATATATAACTTTATACCTGCTTTAGTATATTCTCTGTATAGTCCTCGTGCATAGTTCACGCTATCGTTAAGTTTTAGTTCTATTGCCATACCGTAGGCGTGAGCATACATATATGGCAGATGTATCATTCGTGACGGGTCAACAAAGAAGCCACACGTCACGTCGGGATAATCGTAATTTGCGTATATAAAGTCTAATACCTTCTGTATCTCATTGTTCACTATTATAGCTTGGTACGGTGATTTGTTGAACATCTTTACCGTAAGGAATGATTTGTCATTACCAGCTAATATATGATTCGCGTCCGTTGCCATATTATATATCTTAAACTCTTTAGGGTTCTTCATGTTTACTTTGCGGTATAGATTGTCTATATATAGTGATTTTAGCAGTACATTATGTACGCCGCGGAGCATAGTGCCTAATCGTGCTCCTGCTGTCGTTGTTCTGTTAAAGTAAAACTTTATAGCATCTTCTTCCAATGCTCTCCATATATCTCCTGCATCGTGGAAAGACTTCATCTGCTCGTCCTTCATCTCCGGTGTTAATATCTCTACGTGTTTATTTGCCATCAATTTTCTCCTATCGTTAGTTGTTGATTTGCCTTCCAATTTTTAATTCGTTTCCCTATAACATCATAATAGGTTTCGTCTAACTCCATACAGATGTAATTTCGTTTTGTATTCAAGCAGGCTATGGCTGTAGTTCCTGAACCAGCACAATTATCAAGAACTAAATCGCCTTCGTTGGTGTACGTGCGGATAAGATATTCGAAAAGAGCTACAGGTTTTTGAGTTGGATGAAGATGTCCTTTGCCACTTGGATTTGCAAAATACAACACGCTGTCTTGCCATCCAGTATGTGTTGTTTTGTGTTCTAATTTTCCAGCAACACCTAAATGATGCTGTTCGTCGTTCCTCAATCTTGCCCTGCCGCTTTTAATTGGGGTTTCTAATTTTATTAGATTTTGCTGGTTGTATGTTGGTTGCACATTATAAAATATTAATACGTCTTCGTGCTTCTTCATTGGCATCTTCTTCGCATTTTGAAATCCACTTGGTTTTGTTTTTACCCAGGTATAGCAATACCTAAACATCTTTATGTTACTTATTACCAACGTACTTGTAAACGGCTGACTTGCAGTTAAAACAATTGCACCATTATCTTTGATGATTCTTTTGTATTGCTCCCACAAAGAATCAAAAGGAATTATCACATCCCAAGAACAGGCTGTCGTCCCGTAGGGAAGGTCACACAAAATTAAATCAATAGATTTATCAGGAATATCGTTCATTAGTTCAAGGCAGTCACCTTGTAGAACAGAATTTTTCATATTAAAATCCCCATACAAAACTTATTGCATCGCGCACGTCTTCGTTAGCGCGTTTTATTCCTGTTAGTTTCTTTACTTTTTCGCTCGACCATTTTGCTAATCCCTTCTTCGGTACACAAAGGTCATAAGGTACTTCGTTTAGTTCACACCATTCCATGATTTTTATTCCTACTCCGTGGTTCATTCCTATACTTGATGATATTTTTGCATCTACAAATTTGTTTATTGATGGATGCCAATTAGTCTTTGGATTCTCCCAGCCTGCTCCTAAACGGACTTTTATTTCTTGCCCTTTCGTTAGTTTCATTCTATTTAGATATGCTATTAAATCCCAAAATTCCATTGGTGTACCAACTATCTTTTTAGTTATCGTATTATATTCCGCTACACCATTCTTGTGTAAGTCTGGGTCTATGCCTATTAGTATCATACATTGCCTCCATGCTCTAATACAAACTCCACAACTCGGTCATCATAGTACGCTTGTATAAGTGCTGGGACAATTGTATCTGTGTCACTGTTTCTTTCGCTAAGTAATTCTCTATAACCTTTTTCCAACAATTCTTCATCTATTGTTACTACGCCATCTTTGAAGGTTACTATTTCATCAGCCAGTTCATTCATTCGTTCTCTTGTCATAATATATCCTCATTCTGAACAACAAATTCAAATCCATCGCTATAATTTGCTATTAAGTCTTCCAACGTATAATCGTCAGGCATTAGCTTTGGATTGATTGTAAGTATTGGTTTAACTTGCGCTATGAACTCTTCAGGTGATATTTTCCCTCGCTTATAAGCCTTCGCATCATAACCTTCTGGTATATCAAATTTCACTATTGCGCTACCAATATACCATAAATTTTTCATCTGGCTTTTGTCTTCTACCAAGGATGTATTTATTCCCACTAACTGGCACGCATAATGGAAATAATAACCGCTTCGCCAACAAGTTTTGCAGGATTCATGCTTTAATTTATCATTAAAAGCCCACTTGGCTTCGTTACAGCTATCCGGTCTGCCTTCTCTCTCGCACTCTTTGGTTTTATTATCGTGCCATATTTCACGTTCTTTCTCTGTCATACTATAGTTCCTGTTTTGTTACAACAATAACACGGCTCATAATTTTGTAATACAAAGTCTATCCTCGTATTCTTTTCTATACGATTCCTCAGTCTGTTCATCTTCCGCACCAAGTTATATATCAATTCATCGTCTAATATTATCATATCATTAGTAAATCGTCTGCCGGAGTATTTTTTTACAATATGGTCGCCAAACCAATCCCTGACGAATTGTTGTTCTATCACCCCTAATTCGCGATAATATATCGCTTTAAAATGATGTGTTCTCATAATTGCGTCCAACGTGTGTTATAATTGACCTTGTTTGTGCATTTTTTTAATACCCAATAATAGGAATGATATTTACGTGCGTGTTGTTGTTTTCTGCCATCGTTTATTCTATTTTTTACTATTAGTATAAATAAATCTTTTGGATAATATCCTATTTCTACAGCTTTATTCATTATCCATACATGCGAGAAATATTGTTTTGCAGAAGACACAACATCTTGACATTTGAATATAACAATACCATCATCTTTTAGTATTCTATAAAACTCTTTTAATGAATCGCCATACATGCTTTTTAATTCCTCGAAATTATTAAATCCTTTAAATCTACTTGCAATGATACAGCTCGTGTCTTTAGATTTAACATACGTATCTCCGGTTAAAACAAACGGTGGGTCAAACATAATTATATTGATACTATTATCATCTAAAGGTAATTTGTGACTTTCTGCTTCTATCGTATCTTTTGTTTGAGGATATTTGTCATATATGAATTTTGGCTTTGGCAATCCTTTTTTATAAAAATTACCAACTGAATAACATGGGTCGCATTCTATGTAATTCCCATTGCCGTGCAGTTTTAATATATCCCTAATAATATTCTGTTCGTCAAAATTTATGGTCGTTATAACCTGTGTGCCAAATATAGTTTCTTCGTTCGATTTTATATATTCTATATATTTGTGGTCAGCCATTAGTTTTATCCTTTAAAATGGTGGGTTCTCATATTTGCTCAAATCCTCTATTGGCTCGGTTTCTAATTTCTCTAATTGTAAGGATAAATCTCTAGCTCTGTCATAGCCTTCTATCCAATATCGTTGCGTCTCTCTATCAAAGTTATATTCTGTACTGCCACCTATCCCCATAAATTGCGGATGTTTTATCTTCTCGTGGTCAACCATCATATTGCCTTGTAAAGTCTTGTATATTATCGTACCATAATCCGGTATGTTCTTAAAGTGAGCCGAACCGGCTATGTTATATAGTTTTGGTTTTTTGTATGTTCCGTCCGTGTTGGTTTCCATTTTTGTCGGGTGAGCGACAAGCATATAGTGTACGTCATGGTCACGTGCAAAATACTTCATCTTATTAAGCGACATAGCGTAGTATTGGTCTGCGTTCATAAACTTCGGTATCTGCTGTTCCACTGTATTCCATGGGTCTACAATACATAATTTACAACCATGCTTCTGTACTTCAAAGTCAAATGCTTCGTGTATCTCGTCAAGGCTTACTATCTTATTCGGGTAAACATAATGATAATACTCATCGTTAAAAGCGTAAGCCTTCTGCATCTGTTCTTTCGTCATGTGTTTTTCGCCACCTGGAATGAAGGGTTGCCCGATAAACTGTGAGCCTATTCGTTGTCCGTGTAGCTCAAGGTCTTTGTTCTCCGGCGTGTAGTATGCTATATGCCATCCATTATTAACAGCTAATAGTACAGACTGATAATCCGCCCAGGTGCTCTTGCCGTCCCCTGGGATACCTGTAATAACATGAAACATCCCTGTAAAGTATTTTAAATGCCTGTCAAAGTTAGGTACGCCCGTAGTAGCACCGTTCACATAACCATGCTCCCACAACTGTATGTATTCGTCTTTTCTGCTGGACATAGTATATACATCCTGCGCCGGAAATAATGTCGCTGATGATACCATAGTCCTCACAGCTTCTATACCGTGCGTAGTAAGCACTTCATTAGCATCCTTACAATCTGTCGGATAAGTTATTTTATAGCATCTCTGCTTGCCGAAACGTCGTATAAACTCACGCTGTAGATAACGTCCAACTAAATCATTATCCGTAGATATTAAAAATCTCTTTACGTCTTGTAGATATGGTAAACATTCATCAATATATTTATACTCTATTACTTTATCACCCTTTGGTATAAAACCACCATTAGGTATAGATATAGCATAGTTATAACCTGCTACCTCATAGGTCAAGGCATCTATTTCGCCTTCTGTTATTATTACTGTATCTGATTCAAATACATCATTTAATTTGTAGAATACCGGAGCAGCTGATTTAGCCGATTGGAAATCTTTATCTTTTGTCCGATATTTTGCGTTTACTATTTGACTACCGAGATGATAATTAAACACTATATACTTCTTTTTTGTGCCTGTTCTATCTAATCTAGTTTCTGCTTTAATGTTGTTCCGATTTATTACTTCTTCTGTTATCCCGCGTTCTGTGATTAGCCAATTCTTTGCTTCTGTTGGCAAAGCTGTTTGACGTTTAGAATCTATCGGTGCGTAATTTGGCTTGTATTCGTTCTTAGCGTTCACGTTTCCTACCCATCCACAATGGTGGCAAAAGAACCCTCCCGTTGAAACATCTATCCCTAACACAGGCTCTGTGGATTTATTGCGTCCTTTGGAGCATAATGGACAGCGCACCTTCTGCCATCCACTACGCTCTTTCAGTCCCACCACATTCAAATCGGAAAACATTTGTATAATCTCTCGTTTGCTGTGGTGGTTTTTATTCAACTGGGTTCCCCCCATACAGTTTTATAAATTCTTCAAAAGTAACTTCAGTTAGTTTATCGTTATCAAATTCCTCACCATCATTAGTAAAATCAGTAAATAATGAAGGACTAATTTCACCATATTGAATTAGCGCTTGGAAATACAAATAAAAATTTTTTTTATGTAATATTTTTATTTCTCCTGAATGCCATTCATATCCATTTTTAAACAATATTTCCTGCACTTTTACGCTTTGCTTAGGAGTTACTTTCATCTTAAAAGGCTTAATTTCCATCTTTGCCTCCGTATAATCTCATAAATTCAACATAGGTTAATTCAGGATATTCGTGACCATTGAAATAATCTTTATCATCTGTGGTATATATTTCATTAAAGTCTGCGTATTTGAATAATAAATATTTATCTGTCCAATCTGTACATTCGGCAAGGCGAAGTCCTATGTTCTTTTCCCGTATTGTCATCAATACCGACCAAAATTCCTTCTCGGAACCCAATTTCATTTTAAAGTTCTTAATCTTCATGCTTTTTCCCCTTATGTTTCCGTTCTTTGATATTTTCATCGTGGTCTGTAGAAAACCTATACTCTAGTTCTACGGTCATAAAGATATACTCTAAACAATTCGGACAGAATATATTATGTATTCCTGCACTATATAAACTTGTATTGTCACTCATGTCATAGTCACAATGCGGACATCTTGGATACGTTTCGTCATAATATCTATACCTGTTCTTTTCTGTTATTGGCATATATAACTCCCTGAATTAGTATCATACTCTGTGTATTGCATTAAATCCCTCTCTTTTATAAATTTCATTAAATCACTTAGTTCGCTTACTATTTCTTCGTGCATAGTTTCATAAGGGTAATATTCGTGTGTCGCTATAGCAAACAAATCGAATGTTATTACCTCTTTTTCTGCTTGCTCGATAAGTTGGAATATGTAATATTTACAGGACGTAGCACCCTCAAATATATCCATATATACTTTCCATTGCATAGAAAATAAAAATTCATCATAGGTATCTCTGTCATACTCAGGGAACTCCTCGTGTATAAAGTCCCCTGGTTTGCTCCCGTATTGTGTCTTGTATTCGGTTATAGTAGTATATTTAACGTTGTCCACCATACCTACCAACGTTACTTGTTGTCCGTGAATGTTGTATTCTTTCACTGCCTTGTATTCGTTGATACCACCATCTGCTTCCTTTTTTGCCTCTAGACACTCTTTTATCATAGCCGATGTATATTTCAACGGCTTCTTAAATAAGTCCGGCTTGTAGTATATATATTCATCCGTAGGAAGATTATAATACAAGTCCGGCTCGTCAAGTATGGCGTGTAATGCGGAACCATAAAACATAAATTTAGACTGCATAGACTTACGCATTATAGCTAATACCATAGATTCGTCAGTCACCTGTGATACACCGTACTTCTGCACGTCAGTTATATACTTCCGCCAAGTGTCTAAAAGCGTAGTTGATATTCTATTGATTATCATTACTTCAACTCAAATTTGTAAACTTTATTCTGTCTTGGGTCATGTGGCTTATCGTGTTGTCTGTCATCATACAATCGCAAAGAATACAAAAATGATTCTTCTTTGTCATCTTTTATATAACCGTACCACATGTTATTTTGGTTTAGAGCTACTACATAATGATATTGAAACACTGCGTCTCTATTGCCTTCGGGATAGTGTTCGGGCAGCCAGTTGTCTCCCACCTTCAGTTCACCCATTGTGGTTTTTGTAACTTTGATTTCTGCATTAAGCTGCACGTCCGAACATCCGTGCACTTCACGCTTCCATAACTCAGTCTCTTGAAGTTTATTATACTTATCCCAATAGTAAACTTTTGTTAATTTATCCCATTGCGAATTTGCTTGGTCTCTGAATCCAATATACTTTTCCCCGTCTTTTTCAACCACTGCAAGCAATGGAAAATCACTTGCTTTTATTTCAGGCTCTATCGGTTTCGCCCACGCTTTGAATTGGTCAAAGGTGATTTCATCTTTCCACCTTAATCCTTTTAATTCTTCAATTAACGGACAACACGCAGGATTAATCTGCATTTTATGTGGATTTTTTATAACCACTTCACCTGGTTGTAGTGGATAAGGCGAATAGAAGAAATCTCTTGCATGTTTTTTTAGTTGTTTGTTCTCTTTTTCTAATTCTTCTGACTTATAGCGCAACTCAAATAATTCTACCGCATAACGAGTAGCGTCAGATTCACTTTTTTCCCCATGTCGTTTCCAATAGTCAACTTCTTCTTCTAATCGTTTTAATTCGTCATTTATTTTTCTTCTGCCAGCGTCTAAACCCAGAGAAATCCATGTATCCTTATCCGGTTTAATTATCATATAGGCACCGTGTTCATTGATTGTGAATATTTCCATTATTCCGCCTTATCAGGTTGTTCTTCTTGTGTAGCCATTGCTTCTATTACTTCTGCTTCTGTAGGTTCCACTACTGCTTCCGGCGGCGCGGCTTCTACAGGTTTTTTATCCAGTGAAGATTTTAATATTTTATACTGTTTCCCATATGATACTTTCAACTGTTCCTTGAGTATCTTTGTTAGAGTTACATCCTTGGCAATATCTTCGCCGATAGCCGCAAGTTTAGGTAATGTCTTAGCCTCGGATATACTCTTGTTATAGCCATCTAATAAATCTTTATACTTGTCTAAAGCGTTTAACTTCTCTTCCCACATTTTACGCCACTCTACTAAACGTTCAGCCATAAATTGAGTATTTATCCCATTATTACCATCTATAACCGGAATAGTTATCCCCTTTAAACCTTCATGCTCTAACGGGTTTTTCGTGTGGTAGAACTGACTTCTCTCAAAAGATAATATCCTGACAGACGATTCCTTGTCACCGGATACATCTATGTAACCTATCATATCTACAAAATTATAAATCTTATCCTTGGCTATTTTACCCTGGAATTTGGGTTGACTAAAAGTATCATCCGTACCTGAAATGTTCTTTTCGTCTTCGTGTGCTATCCAACATAATCCTTTACCCTGGATAATAAGTTCGTTTATAAAATCCGTTACTTGTTCACCCAATAATCCATATAATTTCATTACATTTTTAGCCGATTTAGGATTTTTCTCTTTAACGTAGGACATTATGTAGGCTAACATACTATCTATAGTATCCATAACCACATAATCGTAAGGCTCTAATTCTTGTTTTAAAGTAGCCATATTGTCTGCAATATCTTCCCAACTATCTATCTCTAGATAGTCGAACTTCTGGTTTGACCTTCTTAAACCTTCTTTGTTAAAGTTTAAAAATATCGGATTTGGTAATGTTGTTGCTAAGGTCGTTTTGCCGATACCTGCTTTACCATAAAGTAGCATTGATATTTTACCAACTGCTACGTAGTCTTGGGATGTACCCTTTCTTAATGCCATCGTAAGTCCTTATTTTATATATATTATATTTATATAATATATTATATACTAGTATATTCTCTAGTATTATATTATATATATTAATTATTCTCTTAGTTATTAGCTATGATTAAAAGCTATGTTTTAGTTTAGTTATTAGCTAGTTGAGCTATGATTTAGTTTAGTATAATGCTAGTGATAGTATATAGCTAAAGAGTAAGAATTAGTTTTTTTATTTATTAGTTATAGATTAGTTCTTTAGTTGTATATTTGTAATAAGCTAGAGTATAGTAATTGGCTATGATAATTGGATAATGCTATGAACTAGGATAATGCTAGTTGAGCTATGATATAGCTTCTTTCTTCTCTTTCTTTCTTTCTTTATAGATTAGTAGTAATCTTAGATTATATAGTTATACGTTAGTATTAATCTTAAAGGCGCGCACGCATAAAATGTTATTTGTGTAAATTCGTGTTTATTTCCGTTCTACGATGTATGTTTTTGCCACTTCTTTTGCCCTTGGTTTGATTTTTATACCCATATTCGATACGATAATCGTTTTTAGAGTAAAAATTCAATAGCGGCGATTTATGAGCTGTTTTTATAATTGAGTTTGAAATCCATCAGGGAACATCATTCTACCGTCTGGCAATTCCCATTTGGACATAAACAATAATCCTTTTGCCATGTGGCTTAATTGCTCATCTGTGATTCGCCTTTTGTGCCATTTCTTTTGTAACTTCTCTGCTCGTGTCATACCAATACTTCTGTTTTTTTTGGTTTTCTTTTTCATAATGATGCCTATTATTTAAAAATTATCAAAAGAGGCGTTTTGCTCTGATTTATACTCGTCCCATTCGTCATTCCATTTTGTTTCAAGTTTTAATGAATTTTGCAAAGCAAGTATCGCTTTATACACCGTGTCTCGTTGACGCCATTTTAAGATTGCTTTCTGCGCTCGTGTTAAATTATGTTTCATCTTCGCTACCTCAATAAAATTAATTTGTGTTCGTTTTTCAGATACAAAACTACGAAAAAAATACGTAATAACCAAAATTATGTTCTGTTTGTAAGAATAATATATTTTTACATATAAAATTTGGTGGAGAATAATAAAATGCG
>Ga0172381_10003598_pt1 | contig 16355 bp, 21 predicted proteins | sample Leawel6488metaG_FD_119754 | JGI IMG/M metagenome (GOLD analysis project Ga0172381, IMG submission 119754) | Leachate microbial communities from a municipal landfill in Southern Ontario, Canada - Leachate well 64-88 metaG | ecosystem: Engineered > Solid waste > Landfill > Unclassified | place... | reverse complement strand
CCCGGACGATATATTTTTTCTTCAGAAAGAATTGTCCAAGGTTCCCCTACTTCTTTTATTTCTGGATACTTCTCCATCAAAATATCTGCAAGAGTTCGGTCTCTAGTGCGTCCATCAGAATGAACCATAATTCCGGAAGGTTTATTAATTACAAAAAGATTTTCATCTTCATATAAAATGTCTAATTCTTGATTCATAAAATGATTATAACAGATTATTTTCCTTTTCTTCTTTTGCGTTCTTTATACTTTTCGACAATTTCCAAAAAGTCTTCTTTGGTAAAAGAAGGCCAACACACCCTTGGAAAAAATAACTCACTATAAGTTGATTGCCATGGTAAAAAATTAGAAAGACGTTTTTCGCCACTAGTACGAATAATAAAATCTGGGTCAGGCATATCTCCTGTCCATAAAAATCGAGAAAAGTCTTGCTCTTCCATGGATTCTATCTCTGCAGGTTTTTTCTCACGGATAACTTTCTTTATGGCAGAGAGTATTTCTGCACGACCTCCATAAGAAACAGCGATATATAATGTGTGCAGTCCTTTTTCTGTTTCTTTTTCTAACACCTCAACACCCTTTCCTATATCAGAAGCAAGTTTTTCTCTTTGTCCGACAAATTTTACTCTTATCTTCTCTTTTTTAAACCACTCCTTTTCTTTAAAAAGAACAACTCGGAAAAGATTCATTAAATATTCCACCTCCTCCTCGCTTCTGTTCCAGTTTTCTGTTGAGAAAGCATAAACAACAATATTACGAATATCTATTTTTTTACACAGTAAAACAATTTCTTTGAGTTTTGTATATCCTCTCCGGTGACCCTCAAAAGTCGGCAAACCTCTCTTTCTTGCCCACCGTCTGTTTCCATCCATGATTATCCCCACACAATGAAGAATATTTCCTTTCTCTTCTGGTTGTTTTTTTAAATGGTTACTTTTTACCATAAATTATTTTTGATTATCATAAACAATATTAAATCCTAAAAATTCGTTTGTCGGCTCCAACCAAAAACTTTCCACATTATTAACCTTAGACAATAATGAACCCTTGATCAAAAAAACTAAAAGCTGTTTAAGTTTTTCCTCGTCTCCTTCAGATATTACCTCTACAGAGCCATCTTTTATATTTTTTACAATACCAACCAAACCAAGACCGCGAGCTTTTCTCGTCGTAAAATCACGAAACATCACACCCTGTACTCGTCCTGTTATTCGGCATTTTAATCTCTTTATCATTATAGTTTATCCATTATATAACATAATAAAAAGATGCAATGTTACAAATACCTACAGTGCTTGAAAAAAATTTAAAAGTGCGGTATTCTAAACGGACACAAAAGTATAGGGCGATTAGCTCAGTTGGCTAGAGCAACCCGTTTACACCGGGTAGGTCGGGGGTTCGAATCCCTCATCGCCCACAGAAACAAAAAACACAGTTTTGATGAACTGTGTTTTTTGTTTTATTTTAATTAAACAGCCAGTTAAATTTCTGGTTGTTGAGGGGGTTATCCACCTGTTAGACTCGCTGGGATTTCACTTGAACCGGCTCCTTGGATATTTTCTTCTTCCTCTCTTTGCTTTCGACGAAATTCCCGCTCTCCTTCGATTTGTTCCGAAACACGTTGTTCGGCAATCTCTTGAAAAATGTCTCTTTTTTCCTCTGTCTCCTCCGAAGAAGGTTGCTCTGAATCGGGAGCATCAGGCATAGCACCTTTTTTTTCTTCCTCTTCTTTCAATATTTTTTCTAACAACGCAGTGACAAGATCATATCCGAATTTTATAGAATCAAGAAGATCTTTTGACCCGTTATTGAGATATTTACCTATTATTTCAAGAGCGGTCTTTGGTTCCTTTTTAGCAATTTCTTTGAGAGGTCCTTCTGTGTTGGTTTCGGAAGGTTTGTCTTCGGATAGTTCCTGAACTAAACTTTCAAGTCTACCTTCTCTTTCAAGTTCTTTAATTTCTTCTAGTAAATCCTCTCCAATGTTTTCTTTTAAATCTTGCTCAATATTTTCTTTTTCTCTTTCAACAAGATAGTCAGTTTCTTTTTGAAGTTCTTCTTCCAAATCAATTTTATTTTTCTCTAACTCTTTTCTCTCTTTCTCTTGTAATTTTCCAGAAAGAACCTCATTAAGTTCGCCAAGTTCTTCTTCCATATCAACAAAATTTTCTTCAGGAGTTCTTTCTTTGGTTTCTTCATAATTTTCTCCATTAAAAACATCTTCGGGGTTTTCTTCTCCTTCTCCATTTTCGTCAGTCAAAACTTCTTCTGGATATTGTTCAGAAACATTCGGCTGCCCCTCCCCACTTGGAATATTAACGTTTTGAGACGCAGGATTTTCAAAGCTATTCATAACGTTTACATAATATCATAAACGAAATACCCTTCCAAGAAAAAGATACCTAACGTTAAGTTTTATATTAAATCCAATTCAATATTTTACATTATCCTCTTTGATTGGCATAATGTAGATGACAAATTATAAAAATCAATTTTTACTTTACTATGTTTACACTCAACATGTTTAAAATAAGCCAAGCGGACAGAAATAAATTCTGCGAACATATCATAGATACCAGTTCTCCCAACGGCGAATTCACTTTTTTAGTTATTCTCTCCACTTTAATTGTTGCACTGGGGCTTATCAAAGATTACGTCGTATTAGTAATTGGCGGTATGTTGGTTACCCCTCTACTTTCTCCAATACTAGCTCTTTCTTTGGGTATAATTATACAAGAACCAAAGGTGATAAAACGTTCATTAAAAATTCTTTTGATTTCATTTTTCTTAGCTTTTTTTGTTTCTTTTTTAATTGGAAGTTTCTCTGGTTTTGATATAAAAAAAATACAACTAATTAACCTTATGCAACCAACTTTTTACACTTTTTTTGTAGCCTTGGTTGCTGGTACAGCGGCCAGTTACACTTGGGCAAAACCTAATTTAGCAGGGAGTTTACCAGGAGTAGCAATTGCTGTTACTTTGATACCTCCTTTAACTGCTATGGGGTTAGCTTTAGCAAGTAGAAACTTCTTGATTTTTAAAACAGTACTAAGTACTTTATTTTTAAATGTAATCGGAATAATTTTTGCCAGTATTATTATCTTTTCTTTAATGCACTTTCATAAAGCAAAAAAGAAACTTGTTGCTGAAATTAAAGAAGAAGAAGAAGAAATGAAAAACAACAAATAAAACATTGGCTTTTCTTCTTTTTTAAACTATTTATTTAAATTAAAATATTTTATACCTTACAAAAAGGAAAAATCTTTTAATTTTCTTGTCCCCCCGCGAGGAATCGAACCTCGATCAAAAGCTTAGAAGGCTTCCGTTCTATCCGTTGAACTACAGGGGGATATTGCTAGATATTAACATAAATATCTGTTTTTTGCTCCAATTCTTCCTAAAAGAAGCAAGTATTTTCAAACAACAACAAAAATATACCAGTATTATTAAAAAGGGTCAATAAAAGACACTTATAAGCTCTTTTAAAAAAATCTCACCTCAATAAAACAAAAAAATCCAAAACCTTTTTGCTTTTTAAATCTTTAACTCTATCGAAGTGCTTTTGTTTCCATCTTTTATTTCTTCATCACTTTTTTTATTTTGATTTACCTGTTCTGTCTGCTTTGTCTGTTTTACGGAAGAAGTAGATGTTTTAATATTTAGCACATTTTCAAATACTGGTTGTTTTTCCAAAAGATCGTTATGTTCTTTTTCCTTCTCCTCATAATATTGAAAAGCGTCAGAAATTTTCGTTTTAATTTCTTTAGTCTTATACGGATCTTTTTTCAAGGAACCCATGCTTTCTTCTTTAAAACGATTAACATAAACATCGTTAAAGGTTTTGTAATAGAAAAAAACAACCAAAATACTAAGGAACACACCGAAAATCAAGAGAATATTCCATTCATAAAAAGGATTAATACAAAGTTTTGAACGATCCCTTTCTTTGTATTTTTTTATTTTTCTGTATAGTGTTGAAATTTTCATAAAATCCTAATAGTTATTCCTTACCTGAACCTGGCAATAAAACGGTAAACCATCCTTGCCATAAATCACCCTCTTGTTTTTTTTCTATTTCTAGATTTTCAATTTTAAGATTAATTGGCAAACTTTCAACCAACGCAACAAAGTACATAGAATTGCTAAAAGAACCTTGAAAATCAACACCCATCTGAAGGGACCCTTCTAATTCACTACTTCTTTTTTCCATAATGATATCACTTTTGTCAGCCAATCCTTCAATAAGTTCGATAAACCCAACAAAATTTTTTTCACCAACAAAATATTTATCTATTTCCTCTCTTGCTGGGTTAATTTCTTCTTCGACAATATTTGTCAATTGAGAAGAACTGCTTTTTTCCATTTCTTGTATCGCAGCTTCTTTGTCACGAGTGCTAATTTGTTCTGCAGTTGTGTTTATTTTCCCCCACAAGAAAAAACAAGAACCTGCAAAAAAAGCGTTGAGAAGAACAACAAAAACAAGTAATATTGATGTTTTATTTAAATTATTTTTCATCTTCCGTTTCCATGTTAATGTCTAAAGAAAACTCAATATCTTCTTTTTGAGTAATATTTGAAAAAGGATATTCAACAGGCATAAACAACTCATGTTTTTCAATGGCGTCAATAAAATCTTGTAAATCTTTACGATAGGAAGCAATTCCACTGATAGAGACCTGACTCTCTTTTGGATTATAAGACATCTTCGTCAAAGATATTCCATCTGGTTTTATATCAATAATTGATTTAAAAACACCATAAGGAATCTTTACTTGTGAATAATTATTTTCTAATAATTCTAGTCTCGCAAGAGTATCTTCTATTGAGGCTTCTAACTCTGAAGTATCTTCATCTTTTTCCACAACAACTTTATATACTTGTTCTAAACCTGACAATCTACTATTAAGAAGAAAATACAAAGAGGCCATTAAGACTGTCAATATTATTAGCACAATCCCAGACACAAAAAACAAAGCGGTAAGAAAACGCATATTATGCTCTTGACTGATTTCTTTCTTTTTATTTTGAGGAAGTAAGTTTGCCATATTATTTATTTGAAGAAAGAGCAAGACCTATTGATGTTGCATATTGTAAAGACTCTTCAAAAGGTATTTCAGGAATATAATTTTCGAACGAATTAATGTTTTTAAAAACATTCGCGACACTAACATCAACATGGATGTTAGTGGACAAATAATCAGAAAAACCAGCCAGATTTGATAAACCACCACAAAGCAATAAGCTATCTATTTTTTGATGTTCTTTACCAAAAGGGTTTTTGTGTGTATTCCAGTATTGATAGTGTTTGTTTACTTCACCGGTTAGAGCAGAAATTGTTGGCAAAAGAGCAAGCAAAAGATCCCGGTTACCATCTTCTCTTACTAAAAAACTTTTCTTTTTTTTGAGGTTTTCAGCCTCATCAAAACTGATTGAAAAATTACGAGCAATAGCTTGAGTTAGAATGTCTCCCCCGATATTTAACGTTGAAGTAAAATGAACCACTTCTCGACTAGCAATTGTCACCCCTGTTCTAGTTTTACCAAAATCAAGAATCATAAAAGTTCCCTTGTCTCCTTTGGGAATTACCGCCCTCGCCACCGAATAAGCTTCAATCTCAAAACAAAGAGGTGTAATTCCTGTTCCTTTAAAAACCTCCATGTATTCTTCAATAATTTCTTTAGGGTAAACGGAAACATTTAATTCAATAAAAACTTTTTCCTCATCGTTTTTACCGACTTGGACAATGTCATAATCAATCACAGCATCTTTAGCCAAAATAGGCACATGCTCTTCAATATTAAGTTCTAAGTTTCCGTATATTTCACTTTGTTTCATTTTTGGGATACGCATAGTAACCACATAACCATGTTGTTCAGGCAATGAAACATTAACAAAGCGTAAGCCCTCTTCTTTTCTTATTTGTGTGAATATTTTTTTCAGTTCTGGTACGTTTTTTATACGTCCAGATTCAATAACCCCCTTAGGAATTTTTCTTTTGCCATATTTTTTGACAATACAGCCATTAGAGACCTTCTCAATCTCAGCAATATGAATAGACTCATCCGAGATATCAACTCCCGAGGTAGGCATGGTCAAAAAACTTGGTGGTGGAAATAATTTGTAAAAAAAACTTCGTGACATTACCTATATTATACTTTAAAAAAAGACGATGCCAATGTTTAAAAAAAATTACCCAACATTACTTCCCGAGGGAACTTCACTTTTAGGGACAAGAGGAACAAAACCAACACTTCCCCCAACACCAAAAATCATTCCATTGCTTTTTTCTCCTCGAATAATTCTCGGTTCAAGATTATAAACAAAAGGAAACTGTTTACCAATAAGTTCTTCTGGTGAGAAATATTCGGCAATACCAGAAACTATCTGGCGTATTTCCCCATCAACAAACTCAACTTGTAATTTAAGAAGCTTGTCGGTCTCAGGTATTTTTTCAGCTTCTCTTATTGTGCCAATTTTAATTTCTACTTTTTTAAATTCTTCGTATGATATATTTTCCATATAATTACAAACTATTTTTATTATTCTTTTTATCTAAAAAACTTTGCAAAATAATCGCCGCCGCGGACGCATCAAGTAATTGATTCTTCCCTTGTATTTTTTGAGCTTGATGCGAAGTAAGAAACTCTGGCTCAAGAAATAAAGGTATATTGTTCTCCTTTTTTAAATTTTCCATAAAGACCCCAATGTCTTTCATAAGAGGATTTGGCTTTCCATTAAAATCTAAAGACTCTCCAATAACAATACCAGAAATGTTTTCTTCAATACAAATTTTTTTTACTTCTTCAACAAGGTCTTTTGTATTTTTTAAAATGTTTCTCGGAAAAGCCAATCGACCATTATCATCAGAAAGAGCCAACCCCACTCTCTTTGTTCCATAATCAATGCCTAAAAATCTCATTATTAAAAAATTAAAATATCTGGAGAAAACAGAAGAATAAATCCTAAAATAAGCATCACTATTCCACCAAGCAAAACTGAAAGTTTAGAATATTTTTCACTTGCCTGTAATTTATCAAACCCATAAAGGGCAAAAGCAAAAACAACAAAATCATCAATCATGTAGGCAAAAATATAAACAAAAAGATACCATTGCCGTGTCCAAAAATCTAAAGCATTAATTTCCAAAATTTTAGTAAAAGCTTGAGGAATACCAATAGAACAAGCGAATTCAATAACATTTACCGAAAGAGCAATTCCAACTATTCCAACTATTGTTGCAATAGTCATCGGAGAAGTAACGAGTTTTTTAATCTTCTTCTGAATAGCCGCCTGCTCTTCAATACTTGTAACATCACAAGTAAGCTTGTCTTTTGTTTTTCTATACTTGTTTATAAAATAGAAACCGCAAGCGATAGTAAACGCACCGATAATTGGAGTTATAATTCCATCCAGAGCAACAAAATCCCACGTCTTATACCAAACATTCAGAATAAGATAGTACATTATCGCCTCAGCAAAAATAAAAAGACCAGCCACATAAAACATTTTCTTTTTGTTTCCAACTTGCATCAGAATTAAAAGAAAGGTCATCAATACCCACATCGCACAAGGATTGAAACCATCAATCAACCCGAGAACAAAAGAAAGAGAGAAACGTGAAAAATTCTCGGCATTAACGAGGCCCACAAAAGGAGCTTTGAATTCTAAATTACCAACATCAAAAGACGATTTTGTAGAAGAAGACAGTCCACTAATTTTTGTGTTTCTTATTAAGTTTTCAGGAGTTAAATATTCTTCAAGCTCATAATTGTTTCCATTTTTGGCCCGCTCTATCAAATCTATAATTTGTTTACCGGTAGTTTCTTTGGTACCAAATCCAGAGACCACTTCTCCACCAATAAAAGTATAAGGCGTTACTTTTGGTAAATTGTTAGCTTTAACTAGACTTTCGTATAACTCCCGAGCGTTTGAATCTTCTACGATATCATAATAAGTTAAGACAACATTCGGTTCAGTAATTAAATATTCTTTAAAGAAGGCTTCTTCTGCCTGACAATGAGAACAGTCTTTTCTGCCAAAAAAATAAACTGGAACTTTTTGTTCACTGTCTTTAATCAGATTTCCTGTTTTTTCCTCCGAATTATTTTGGGAAACAACCACTTCATTTTCTTTGGCGGACACTTTTGGATTAATTCCCGAAACAAAAAAAGACACAAAAGAAAAGGCAGAAACTGTCGCCAATGCCAATAAAACAATATCAACTTTTTTTATTTTTTTCTTACTCATTGTTTGTCTAGATGATAATTACTTGAGTTTTTACAGGATACCATTTTGGACACAAAAAATCAAAAAAGACAAATCGTTGCAATACTGTCAATTTTTGGTAATATATCTTGATACGAGCTTTGAAAAGCAAAGTATATTAAATTAAATATTCTAGAAGAATATTTTTAGGAGAGATGGCTGAGTGGTCGAAGGCGACAGTCTTGAAAACTGTTGAGGGTTAACGCCCTCCGTGGGTTCGAATCCCACTCTCTCCGCCAATTAGAGCTAGCACGAGGCACTCTCTGACTTAGAGACAAAAAAGAGATATGCACATGCATATCTCTTTTTTGTGAATCTATTGAACGTATCTATCTTTCTTATAATTCGGTTGATTTATGAATATATAAGAAATATCGAAATTTTGCTGTCTCTATCTCCATTACCTTAAACAATGACAGAAAGGTATGTAGGAGTCCAGAGCGTCCCGAGTTGGTAGACCTATAAATTATTTATATATTTACTTATTTAAATTAATTATTTCTACTTTATTTTTTTATATGGAGTTTTTAACCTTTCTAAGAAATTAGTTTGTTTTAATTCTTTTTCACTTAATATTGTTATATCAACAGGTATTTTTAACAAACTCTCTAAATATAAAATTATATTATTTTTTTCATTTTGAATTTGTGTTGAATATTTTTTATACACCAACAATAAATCAATATCATTTGGGTGTTGTCTATTACCCAACGAAGATCCAAATAAATATACCTCATCAAAAAAAACAAAAATATTCTTTTTATTAAATATAATATTTCCGATATCTGTCATATTATTAACTTTTATTTATATATTTGTAAAAATCTTTAGATGATAAAAGTTTGATTTCCATGTTCTCGGCTTGTTTATATGCTTCTTTCGAAATACAATCACCGCCAAAGTTAAATAAATTAAAAATCACTGAACCTTTTTTGGGAGATAGAGACATGACTGTTTCTTTGCTTAAGCAATATTCATAAACGAATTTAAATAATTTACCTTTTATCTTAATTTCTGACAGGCTGGGTAAATTTTGGAATTCGTACTCTATATCACTTTTTTTAAGCCATTTTAATGTATAAACTAAACTTTCTAATCTTAAACCAACTTTTCTAAAGCACCCACACTTATAATATTCCTGTCTCAATCTTGGTATATCTTTTAAAGATAAAGTTTCAATTTCGTTATCTTTTGTAAATTTAATATATGGTGTATCTGTGTCTAAGGAGATCTCAACAAAAGACTCATCGTCTTGAAGTTTTTTAATCAAACACTCTAAAGATTCTGTTGCTGGAAATAAGCTGTCATCAATCTTTTCTACACCAAATATAGAATTTACTTCTTCTGGAAACAATACTTGTCTGATTTTTTCTCCATCATTTCTGGTAGAGTAAAATTCATCAATATGTAAAATAAGTTTATCTACAATAGCTAAATTTGAATATTCATCTTGGGAATTTCTTTGAAGTAAGTGCTTATTTTTTATCAATAATAATTTTAACTTTTGATTATTAATCAAAACTTTTTCTTCAAATTTTTTCCATAAAGTAGAATTATCTTTCAAATAATAATTTTTAAATATTGTTTTGTTTTCTTCTAAAATAGGTTTAATAACTTCTTCCAGCATTTCAAAAGATGAGTATTTTTTAGAAAAAATTAGATCCATCTCTTCTTTCCTTTTCCTTTTCCATTCTTTAACTTTTTGTTCAGTGAAAGCCTTATTTTTATCAAAATTAGTATGACAATTTGGGCATAAAATTACCAAGTTTTCAAAAGAATTATCTTTTGAATTGTGATAAGAATCAATATGTGCTTTTTCCATAATGTCACCACCGTTAAGAAATAAATCTATTTCACAATCTGGATTCATGCATTTTCCCATAGACTCAGCATAAAGCCTTCTTTGAATTTCTATTTCGATTGTTTTTCTATTGTTCATTATTTTATTTTTAGATATTTAATCCCATGAATTCTAACTTTTCTTTAACCTTTTCCCATTTAGGATACTTTTCTTCAAGAAATGAAAAGAAATTCTTATCTTTAAAAAGAATTGAGTTATTTGATTTCGTAACAAATTCAGTTCCAAGTAATGAATTTAATCTAGTTTCAACTTCCTCTTTAACTCTCTTTGTGTATCTTTTTTTCATCTTTTACATATTCATAACTAGATAAGTCACCCCCCAATGTATGAAATATTGTCAAAACTAATATTACTTTCAACATCTTTAACAAGAGAACCATTATGTTTTAGTGCTCCTTCAACGTATGTGTATTGAGGGGGAAGACCTGTATCCTCCACTTTTTCCTTCACAACAATATTCAAATTCGACACACTTGGTTCTTTATATGAATTTGCAGACCAATACACGCCAGAACCCGCAATAACTGCTGTGAGTAGCGTAAGAAGAATACCAAGTGTTGAGGTAAGTCTAACTTTCGTTTTTTCTTGAATTAACGTCTGTTCTTCAGCCTCTTGCGCTTGTTCTTTATTTAGTTCCATAATAAATTTTGAGTTTGTAATTAATTACTTCAAGTATACCAAAGACCAAGCAAGCGAAGAAATAGTCAATTTTCATATACTGACAGAATGATTATGGAAGAATCCAATTTTTAACATTAAAACCACACACCTAGTTTTAATTCCTGAAAGTTTGTTTAAACACCTTTACTACCTCTCACTGCCATCTTAACACTTAACCCGAGTAACACCGCACTGGTATTTTTTACTACACTGAACACAGGGAAGTATAGTAAAAATAACAAAGGATTAGTAAAGTAGAATTCGAAGGGCGCAGGTTCATACTGAGCGCAGCGAGGAGAACCGAGCCAGGGTCGAGAGTACTTAGACTTTTGCGAAAAATTGGGGCAAAAGACTTAGTAGTTCGTGACCGAATCCCTTTTAAAATACCTAAAATCCGCAAAAGCTAGCCAGTTTTTTTACTCTAAAAATAATAATGAAATAAATATCCATGTCTGATGTATTAATAAGGGCAGGAGGACATAGAAACAATTTAGTCCGATTGTACCATGGTTATTATTCACTAATTATAAATAAAATAATGAAAAATAAATTATCACACATATCAAAAAAGTCACGAATGATTGCTGCAACAGCTTTTGTTCTCGGCATTGTAGCAATGGATGGAAGCTTCGCTTATGCTGACACAACCCAAACAATAGAAAAAAACAGACCAATGGACTCTATTGTAAACGCTATTGCCACCAAGTTTAACTTGAACTCTTCAGAGGTACAAACAGTTGTTAGTACTGTTATGGAATCAGAACGTTCTGCTCGAGAAACACAAGGAAAAGTAGATCAAGCAACAAGAATTGCTGAAGCGGTAATAGACGGAAAAATCACTCAAACACAAGCCGATCTTATCTCCAGCAAATTGTCTGAACTAAAAACTTCAAGAGAAGTCAACCAAGAAGCTGATAAAAACTTGACCCAAGAAGAGAGACAAGCCAAAATGAAGGAAGAAAGAGAAAACACTAAAGAGTGGGCAACAAACAATAATATTCCCATGAACTTTCTTCAACCTAGAGAAAATAGAAAAGCGGGATTTGGCGGACTAGAAAATCATAAAAGAAACGATAAAACATCTACCATAGATTAATAATCATTCAAATAAAAAAAATAAAAACAGACCTTAAGGTCTGTTTTTATTTAAAATATTTTTTGTCATAATGTTGTAACAGTATATATTAAAGTAATGGATGAACATGTATCACAATCAGATGAATGGATAGTAGGACTCATTCAAAAAGGAGAGACGGAAAAATTTGGTATTCTTATGGATCGCTACAATAAAAAACTTTCTCGTTATGGAAGAAAGTTTTTGTCAGACAAAGAGAATATCGAGGATATTGTACAAGATGTTTTCATTAGCACATTCCAGAACATCAACAACTTTGATCCTAGCCTTACCTTCTCTTCATGGATTTACCGTATTGCACATAATGCGTTTGTGAACGGTCTAAAGAAACAACAGAAAAACCCATTGTCGTTATCAAATTTTGATTTTGACACACTTGTCTCACATTTAGAATATGAAGATCCTATATTACAGGAAAAAGAATACGAGGAAATGAAAAAAATCGTTGCAGTAGGACTTGATCAACTAAAACCTAAGTATAAAGAAGTCATCATTCTTTATTATTTTGAAGAATTCAGCTACAAAAAAATATCAGATATTCTTCAAATCCCCACAGGAACAGTAGGGATTAGGGTGAAAAGAGGAAGAGAAGCCTTGAAAAATATATATGAAAAAAATAATATAAAAACACGATATGACCAATAAAAATCAACCACAAGAGAATAGCTTTAAAAACATCCTTGAGAAAATTGAGAACAATGAGCTAGTTCTTAGACCCAAAATTTATTTTCGTTTTAAACTTTTGGCGTTGATTGCATTGATTGTGATTATTACAATTATGAGTATTTTTCTCTCAAGCTTTATACTGTTTAGTTTAGATGCAAGCGGGCATGCATCACTTATGAGTTTTGGTCCAAGTGGATGGCAAGTATTCTTTACTCTTTTCCCATGGAAACTCTTTTTTATTGAGATTATATTCATAACACTTCTTGAACATCTCTTACGTTCATTTCGCTTCGGATATAAAATCCCCGTTCTTTATTTATTTCTTGGAGTAATTACTTTAATGTTGATAAGTGGAGTAATAGTAGACCAAACTCCACTACACCCAAAGATTCTTCAACAAGCCGATAAAGAACAACTCCCTCCCCCTTTTATTAATTTATATAAAGATGTTCGAAAACCACCTTCCAATGAGTCCGGAATCTTTAGAGGTACTATTGAAAAAACTGACAATCTCTCTTTTATAGTTAATCTCGATAACCCTAAAGGGAGAGGAACTACCACCCCTGTTATCGTAAATCTTCCTGAGATTAAAGTAGGAGGAGGATTTATCTCGGGCGACAGAGTTCTTATCAAGGGTCGTCTTGAAGAAGGATATATTAAGGCTATTCAAATTAAGAAAATTAAACCCTTCTAGTCTTTTTACGGAGACACTTTCAAAACAGAAGTATCATTAATTAATAAATCATAAAAATCAGTAAATGAAAATATGACTAAAAAAGAAAGAAAATCTATAGTCTTAATTGGCGTGGTACTTTTGCTATTTATTATCAGTATTTTCTATAATTTTTACGAAAAGAAATATTCAAATAATAAGACAGAGACAGGTGGCATAATAAATGATAAAAAGGATAATAATAAAAAAAAGGAGAATATCTCTACAATCGGAAAAAACTCTGAAACAGAAAAAGTTATAGCATTTTCTTCTTATAGTATTTGTCTAGAAAATACAAAAGATGGACCTAACGCTAAAGATTGTTGTGACTGTCTTGATGTTGATTTATCAATCCGCAAAGCCTGTCGGGATGCAACTGTTAATTATGATTTTAGTGAAAATACTGTTTTTAAATCATTTGAAATCCCTTCAACTCTAGGAGCAGATGGTGATTATTCTGCATACACCATTAGTGGTGATCAACAAAAATGCAAAGAAAAGTGTGAAGCTACAACAACAACTCTTGTTTGTGGAGACTTCCAATATTGTCGAACTGCTTGCAATCAATTATCCCAACAATGATTAAGAATAGAGAATTTTCAATCAAACAAATAATTGAATTTTAGATATTTGAGAATTCTCACACAAGATATCAAACCTTAAAACCATCTTCTTCAAGGTTTGATATTTTACCGTGAGAGATGGGATTTGAAAAAAGCCGTGCGCGAAGCCCGACAAAATGAAACGAAATCAGAGCACGACAACGGGGTCGCGAGTTCTTAGTAAATAGCTCTGTGGAATTATTTTAATAAGAAATTTATAGCCTTGGAACGGTATGATACAATCAAATTATGGATTTTACTGACAACCGAAATTTATATATAGGAATATCCAAGAAAAAAGATGGCTCCATGAAAAATTCTTTAGAGAATCGTTTTTTATTTTTCAAAAATAAAGGCTTAGATAGTAAGATCAGAATATCAGCCGGATTGGCCCATAAGAATAAGGTATCTATTGTTGATAATATAAATAAAAACCAATCAATTCCAGATTGTGACGCCTTGATAACAAATCAAAATAAATTTTTGTTAACTATAACCGTGGCTGACTGTTTACCTATTTATTTTTATAATAAGAACAAAAAAATAGTAGCATTGGCTCATGCGGGTTGGCGTGGAGTGAACTCAAAAATTGCCAAAGAAGTTATCAACATCTTTATAAATCATTACGATTCAAACCCAAACGATATTGAAGTTTTTATTGGTCCGCATATTAAAGATTGTCATTTTGAGGTTAAAGATGATGTGTCGAGCCAATTTAAAATTTCAGATTCTGTAATTAGAGATAAAAAAACGTACATTAATCTTTCCAAAATTGTTAGAGAGCAACTGCTTCAATTAAATATTAATAATGATAATATTAATACAAGTGATGAATGCACTTATTGTTTAAGTGACAAATATTTTTCTTATAGAAGAGACAAGCCCCAAGAGTTAGAAACTATGATATCCTACATGGGGTTAAGATAGTTAAGTAAAAATCTTCTCAAAATATATAAAATAAATTATGAATAAAAAATCACTCACAATTTTAATCATAGTAGTTTTAATATTCGGAGCATTTTTCTTTTTGTATTCTCCAGCCATCTTCCAAGAAGGCAACCCTTGGTCGCAAATCAAAGGAATAATCCAATTGAACTTTGGTAATACTGACACAATAAAGTTGTCCGGTTCGGATAACGAATACATGACCAAGAACAAAAACGGTGAAGATGTTATCAAAAACTTTATGAAAAATAAAGGATATGAATTTACCGAACGAATGGGAGCGGGATGTTTATTTAATTCACCAACCGGAGAAAGTGCTGTTGCTACTCACAGATGTTACTGCCGATATTATTCACTTTGGAAAATCACTGAATATAGTAATGGTTCTGAAACAGATGATGAGTTATGGACGGCAACTACTACCGACAAAGGCGTGGTATTCAAATACCCCCAAAAATTGTTAGCAAAATATATTAGCGAAACAGATTGGCCACCACAAGTAAAAATAGAAAATACTCCGTTTGCTTGTAGCCCATCAGGCAAAGAAATTCAATTTGGCAGAAAAACAGAATTGCGTTTGGTAAACAATCACCCATACTGCATAACTAAAGAAAGTGAAAGCGCAGCGGGAAGTGTTTATACTAATTACACTTACTCTTTTCCCAAGAACAATAAAACAGAAGTTATTACCTTTATTTTACGTTTTGTTCAGTGTCAAAATTATGATGAACCGAAAGTTTCTGAATGTGAAAATGAACGTTTCACATTTAATATCGACAACATAGTAGACCGTATTGCTCAAAGCATTCAAATTCAATCTAAAGAAATGACCATCGCCGAAGAATTAAAAGAATGTTTACCTAAAAGCGATATGGAAAGCCACGAAAAATGTAATGAGCTTTTAAGCACTATTAACAATTTTGATGATTGTGTTGACGCTGGTTTTTCCATTATGAAATCCAACCCATCACAGTGCGCAACACCGGACGAGCGAACATTTGTTCAGGTTAGTTATTAATTTTTCCTTAAACTTCTTTTAAATATAGACAATCCCCCACTTCTCAAATTCTCCGAGGTCTCCCTTTTCTTTAAAGGCACCTGACCTTTTAAACTAGTTTCTACTAAAAATTTTTGCTAAACTTTATGAAAAAGATTTATATCATTTTATTAAATAACTAGAAACTAATTTTATGGAAACAATGGAAACGGCGGGAACAACGGAAATAACAGAAATAAAGACAGATGAACCTTCCGAAACAACTCTAGTCTATGCTGGTTTTTGGAGGCGATTTGTAGGATGGCTTATTGATATCCTCATTATTATAATCTTTTCTCACTGGGTAACTGTTGCTATTTCGTCTTTTATTGATACACCAATTCCTGACACTATGAGTTTTAAGGCTATTCTTTCAAGTCTTTTACCTATTGCAATAATTATTTCTGTAGTCAATTTTTTTCTTACTGCTTTATACTACAGTCTTCTTGAAGCTTCTCCATTACAAGCAACAGT
>Ga0172381_10003597_pt1 | contig 16358 bp, 27 predicted proteins | sample Leawel6488metaG_FD_119754 | JGI IMG/M metagenome (GOLD analysis project Ga0172381, IMG submission 119754) | Leachate microbial communities from a municipal landfill in Southern Ontario, Canada - Leachate well 64-88 metaG | ecosystem: Engineered > Solid waste > Landfill > Unclassified | place... | reverse complement strand
CAGCGCCCGGATTAGTTGCACTTGCAGAAGAGGTTTTCTTTGGTAACGTTTCCAGAAGTTGTTTAGCATCTGCTTCGATTTCTTCCGGTGTCTCACCTTGTAACCGATTAGCTAAAATTTCTGGTAATCCTAACTTTGAAGCGGTACTCTGTTTGAGTAAATCAAGTTTGATCTTTTTGTTTTCCGCTTCCAGTGCTACACGCGCCTTTTTTTCCTTGTCAAGTTCGGATAATTCAGCGTCTTTTTTGGCTTGTTCGGCTTGTTCAAAAGATTCTAGCTTTTTGAAGTGACGCGCTGCTTCTTGTTCTTTGTTGGCTGCGTGTTGTTTAGCTTGCGCTAATTCCAGTTTCAACTCTTCAAGAGTTGGTTCTTTTACTGGATCTTTTTTTGGTTCTACAACTGGTGCATCCGTCACGGGTGCTGTTTGTTCGGTTTGTTCTGTCATCTCGACACTTATCCCTTTCAAATATTAAACAAAAATAGACAGTCCCGAATGGGATTGTCTTATAACTACATAAAAGCGTTGGCTATTGATTTATTACGGAATGCGCATCACGCGCTAAGAACATTATAACACGTTTTTTATATTTCAAGTATTGGAACTACAAATCCACCACGCCAAGTATATATTTTTCCGCATTGGCATCTAAATATTCCGTCATTAATAAAAACACTATCCTGTTTGAATATGATTGTTTCGCCACAACTTAAACACTTTTGATTGTTTTTGTAATAATCACCAATAGAATCTAGTTTCATTTTATCGGCGCATATAACTAAATTACCAATTTGGGTCATAATTTACTCACTCAGACACAGTTATAGATTTAAGCGCTTCCGCAAGACCGGTTACTTTTTTAGCTACTGGTTCCTCACCGTAAATCATAGCAACTTTGATAATTAAATCCTTAGCCTGCTCAACGCCTGCGATAAAATCCATAGCGCTTTGTTTTGAGTTCGCAAGGTGAGTATTTTGATAGCACCATTGAAGTTCTTTGTTTAGCGCTTGAATTAGACAATCTAAAGATATCTCATGGTCTGTTTGTAAAAATTCAGTCTTACGTTTTTCGGCTAAAATATGTTCCGCATGTTCTTCTGGCAAGTCTAAATCTAATCCATTGTTTATCATATTATCCCTTTTTTATAAGTGCCTGACAATAAACCATAACGATATTACCATCAAGTCCGCGGTAGTTTGTTACTGACACGCCGCCTTGACATTGGTATTTATAACACGCCATTTCAGCGCGCACTACTTGATTTAGTGAATCAATGTCGTTAGTTTGAACAACAAGATATTCCGGTATGTCTTTTGTTTGCTTTTCTTCTTTAATCCCGCGAACAAATTTTTGTTCAATTTCATTTTGTATCAATTCTTTATTGAATTGTGATACATCAATTGATTTCGGCTTATTCGGCGTTCCTGCTTTTCTACTCATTATTCTCCTATCAAATCCTTTAGTGGAGTAACCGTACGCATCATTCCGTAAATATCATTTTCAGTCTCTTTTGATAATTGATTGAACTCGAATTTTCCAGAAGCCCACGCTTCAAATTTACTATCACCCATCATGCTTTTTTGCATTGCCTCTGGTTGTTCTTTGAACCACGATTCACCTGAAGTAATCGGGTTTTCCATTCCTATTGTTAACGGTAACATTGTGCATTCCCCGTTGTGATGATCGTCAAGAACTTCTGTAAGATCATGCTCTGTACCGTGCATTGACACACACGACATGCAACAATTAGCGCCTAAATTAGCATACCAAATCCAACCCTTTACAATATCAGAGTTCGCTAAATATGTAGCTCTGTTCGCTTCTCGATAACTGTAAATCTGCGCCGTTCTTGTCATCCGTAAAGCATCCGTGAGTCCGCCACCTAAACTATTCTTAATCAGTCCTGCGATTGTCTTTGGGTTCTTACCTAATGCCACATTATCAATAATCGTGTTTGCTACATTCAAAGCATTTGTACCTGCGAGTTTATCCAGTCTAGCCATGAGAGGTGAACCTTCACCAAAATAACTAATTAGATTCTCAATAGCCTTTGGATTGAGATTCTTGAAACTTGCAGCTACGGCGGGATTACCTGCTAAAGTAAGTAACCTGGCATTCGTGACTCCTGCCTTGATAGCATCACTAGCAGCCTGTTGCATGACCGTTCCGGCGTATCCTTGAAATTTAGTTAATTCTGTTTCAATAGAATTCACCAAGGATTTATAAGATGATAACTTTCTGACACTCGCAGCCGTTATCGTTTCCATGTTAGCCATTTCAAGAGTCAATACTTTGATCTTGTCCTGAAGTCGTGCATACATATCCCCATAAGCCTTGATAATTTGAGACAACGCCTTATTATCCCGTTGCTCTAATGCTTTACGGAATTGTTTAGCAAGGTCTAATATGTTAGTTACTGGTTGATCGGTCATGTAATCCTTTTAATACTTGTCCTATCATAGAATCTTTTCCTAAATACTTGCGTTTCCAATCATAGCATTTTTCAACGGTATCACATGATTCTATTTCAATCATAGCCTCTTTTTTATTGACTTCAATCAAATCTCTAAACTTCTGTAAAAATTCCACTGACTGGTTTTCCATCTGCCATCCTACTTTGTACTCGCATAACCGTTTGTTGATCGATGCTCTCAATCACTTCAACTAAACACGGTTCATTACCCGATAACGCTTGCTTACAGATTGATTGTACATCCTTTTCATCCTCTAATAGATAATACTTCAAATCGTAAACGTCTGCTATTTTCTTGAGCGGTGGTAATGTCAAATCGGGCGCTTTACTTCCAACATAATGACCATCAAAGTATTTATTTTGAGTATTGACGATTGCCCCATACCCCCCATTGTTTAGCACAAAAAACTTTATATTGAGATTCAACCGTCTTACAACTTCCAACTCTTGAATATTCAACTGAAAACCACCGTCACCATTTACACAGATAGTCCGCTTGCCAGTTGATATGCACGCGCCTATTGCTCCAGGGATTCCAGTACCCATTGCACCCATAGCGCCAGCGTAGGAGAATCTTTGACCATATTTCACCCTCCAGGATTGAAAGATATGCACGGCACAAATAGATGACATTCCAGGTGAGATAATATCATCTTTAGTGCATAAGTCTGATAGGGTTGAAATTAGTTTATAGTTGTTGATCATCTATTTTATAAAACCAAACAATCCCAGCACAAATGCAATAACAAAAGTAATAGCTAAAAATACAAAGAAATTAGGCGGATGGGTTTCAATCCACTCATTAACAAACCATGGGTAGTCTTTAATTTTCATCTCACTCCTTTATAAACACATTCTCTTTTTGCATCTCTTTACAATCTCTCGCCCACTGACCGTAATCCCCACCGACTTTCAACGCACATAAAAACTCTTTTATGTCAGCGTGAATCTTGACCCATGAGTCATCAAACTTATTTAGTTCGGCTTTGTCAATGTCTACCACTATCTTGACCGCTTGTTTTGCGAAGTCACTTAGATTATACGCCACTTGATCTAAGGTCATCGATACGCCTAAAACTATAATTAGGTCACACAATCCAGTGATCTTGTTTGCGGCCGTTTGACCAATCGCCCCCGGTCTACCAGCATAAAGAGGATGATTGTCTGATAATAAGCCTATACTCTTCCAAGTTGTCAGGATAGGGCATTTGAATCCATCAATAAGGTCAAAAAACTGTTTTTCAGCGTTGCTTGATATAATTCCATACCCTGCGAATATAACAGGCTTCTTACATTCATTAGTCAATCGCTTTACGTTATCAACTCCCACTACGATGTTTTCTTCCCGCTGCCATTCGATAAACTCATTAGGCATAACACTAAACGTTTCTAGTTTATCCGGTTCTATTTCAGCGCTCTGAATATCCAAGGGAATATCAATCCAAACAGGTGCTTTTCTACCATGTGTCGCGGCATGGATAGCAGCGCCTAATATTACTTTTATCTTTTGGGGATCTTTTACGGTTACGGCATATTTCGTGATCGGTTCAACGATTGAGACTATATCGCATTCCTGAGTTCCCCTATATCGCATTCCAGTTTCACCCATGAGTTGACTCGTTTGCGCTTGTCCTGAAATAAATAATACAGGGGTACTATCCATCCACGCTGCCAAACATCCGGTAATCGCATTAGTCCCGCCAGGCCCCGTTGTAACCACACAAACACCTAATTGATTAGTAATGTGTCCATAGGCTTGCGCTGCTAGGCTTGCCCCTTGTTCGTGTAACATGCAAGTATATTTCATCTTTGACCGTGAAATAGAATCATTCAGCCACATTGACCCGCCTCCGACTAACATGAAGGCGTGTTTAGCGTATTGTGATACATATTCAAAGACGAAATCAGATAATCTCATTTTTTAGTTATAACAGTAAGAGTAAAAGACGATTTTGCCAATCCGAATAATCCCTTTTCCTGTATTCCCAAATCCACTTTTACCTCTTCAGCTTCAATCTCTTTTCCATCAATAATTACTTTTAACGCTTCCCATTTATTGCTATGGGTTTGATGTTGATAGGTTCTTTTCATTATCCAGTCAATTATTTTCATCTCACTCCTAAATTACAATTATCTCACTGTCACACTCTGATTTTATCCGGTCAATCAATGCTCCCTTTTGGGATTGTGCTATGACCAAGACAGGAAAAGTATCATCTTGTTTTTTATCGTACACCGGGAGTCCATTGATCGTCTCGCCTACATAAGCCGGATCGTTGCAGACAAAGTATTGAACATTAGGCCAGTACTTTGAGAGTACATGAGCGCATATATCGCCATATCCCCAAACTACGACTGGTTGATCGAACAGGTTCCTTAGCGCTTGTATCTTTTCTGCCATGTTACGATTTACGAAAGTCTCAGATACTCTACTAACAATAGTTGAATCTTTGACAAAGACGTACATCCTACATCCGCCCTTGCGTTCGTGATATTCTGAAGTCTCTTGTAACTCAAATCCGTAACTTTCCATTAGTCTAAGTATATCGATCATCCTGAAGTGGTTTATATGCACCTGACTAAAATCCAGTATTGGCATTTCAAGAGGTCTTTCGGCTGCCATTATTCCCGCATCTGGAATATCGACTATCAATGTCCCGCCAGCTCTCAACGCTTTGCTAATTTTACCCATTGCATCAGTCATATCGTAAATGTGTTCTAATACGTGTTCGGCTATGATAACATCCACGTTATCCGGCATAACGTCACCGCATCCGAAATTAGTGACGTTGTATCTTTCCATTCTCTTTAATATTTCAACTAATCCAGAACTGCCTCCACCAAAGTCTACTATTTTTATTCGGTCATCGAATGTTGTCGCTATGTAAATTGCGCGTTCATAAAGTCTCTTATGGTTTGCCTCATCCACTACCCCATACCCGTATTTATTCTCGTAATACCAGTCATAATCTGCTTGTGTCACTGAAGGGTTATCACCGTAAAGCATCCCGCACTCACACCTAAACCAGTCGATATAAGCAGGTCGTTTCCATCCATCTGGAATTAGAAAATCAGACCGCCATAACACAAGTCGTTTACTAGAATTACATACCGGGCAATTTCTCATAGTTCTCCTATTAGTTTCATATCGCACGCTCGTGTGCATTTTATTCCATTAGTCAACTTGTAATGGTCTTTTCTAAACTCATTATATTTCTTACCATTCCAAATATCGTATAAGATGTTCTCGTTTGCATCCCCCAGAACGATCTCATTGTTGTAATCCTCAACGCACGACACCGCTTCACCATTGCTTTTTATGGTCATGCTTGACCAAGGAAACTTGCAGTATTCAGTCCAATGAATTGAGTTAGTCTTATGCCCGTTATTCTCATACCATACCTGGTCTTGTGACTTCAGATAGATGTATACATCCGTTCCCTTGAATTTCTCAACTAACTTTTGATACTCCTCTTGTTGATCAGGTTTATTCAGGTCAAGCATGGTAATAACGATAACCGTCATGTAATTCCTTTGTGCTTTAATTTCAAGTAGTCGCATAATGTTCTTATAAGATTCTGTAAAGTTCGCCGCCTGACCTCTAATAGATTTATACTTGTTATCATCGGTAGACTCTATTGAGTATTTTATATATCCCAGCCCGTTAGAGAATGTCTCAATAGTTCTATCCATGTTGATATTAGCCGGGTTACATGAAAAGTAACTTTCTAATTTCTTGTCGTTCATCCACTTAACGTATTTAGGAATGTTACGGTCTAACAGCGGATCCCCGTAACCATGTAAGACTATGACCCTCGGAATAATGTATAAAAAGAAGTGGTTTTCTGACATTTCACTTTTAGAAATATGATAATTACTATCAACAAACGATTCCCACTTTTCCAACTGCGGTGTATTAAATGGGTAAACCTGATCAATGATTTTCTTGAATAATTCAGGCTTAATTGTCTCAATAGGACGTGTCATTATTGTAGTTCGTGGACACATCTCACATCTCATATTGCAGGCGTTCGTAGTTTCGATGTTATAGATAACCGGGACGATTGATCTGAAAGACTCCATTTGTTCATGGGTAACGTATTTATATTGAAATACCTTTTGATAAAATTCAATATCAAGCATGAGAATCCCTGTAATCCTTTTCGCATTCTATACAAGCAGTCCTGTCAACGTCACCGAAGAACTCACATTCATCACACCGAGTTTTGTATTCTAGCATCTGCCTTATTCCATATTCCAGGTTGAAATGATACTGCAATCCTAAGTCTTGTGCCTTGCTACAATCCGGAACGTAATATGGTTGTGGATCGATAAAAGTCCTATCAGACTCAATAACTTCTGCAGGTGGTACAACATAAGACGCTACTCTTTGAGCAAGTTTATCAATCGTTATTTCGTGATTTTCTCCAACGTTATAAATACCACTATCAGACTGCATGAGTTTACATAACCACACAATAGCATCTGCAATGTACATATATGATCTTACGGAATGAGAGTAAACAACTAAAGGACGGTTGTTCTTTACAGCATCCACAAACGCGGTAATAGCAAAATGGTTTTTCATTCCAGTTCCACAAAATGCAAACAGACGGGCAATACAATAATCTAATCCAGAACTTTTTAGTACCATTTCGTTTCGTGCCTTTTCAATGGCATAATCGTTTCTGGTATTGTAAAGCATGTCCTCTGTTGCTTTTTCGTGTAACGTCCCGTATACCGCACCCGTTGAAGCATAAAGGATTTTAGCGCTTGATCGTTTTGCACACTCGATAACAGGTTCAATAGGAGTAGGTGCAAAGTGAAAGATGTAATCGTATACATCTCCGCTAAGATAATAATTCAAATCCTCATGGTTTGAATAAAAAAATCTTTTACATCTTCCGTCTAATGCTTTTACCATCCATGAACCAAAGAATCCGGTTTTTCCAGTTACGAGTACGTTTTTGCCCTCGAATCCTTTTATGTTCTTTTGCATGAATTGAATATCATAGGCTTCTGACATAATCCACTCTTTCTAAGAACTCTTGAATCATACTAACAGAATAATCCAATTGATCTAACGATAACCCATGCCATGAACCTATCCAAAACGAATCAGTGTGTATCTTGTCTGTATTAGTAAGAGGTTCGTCAATGATAAACTTAACGTCTTTATACGCCGGCTGCTTTGTGATGTTACCTGCGAATATCATCCTTGACCCAACACCCTTGTTATGCAAAAACATCATAATATCTTTACGTGTGAAGTCAACGCCATCTCTAAGAGTAAGCGGGAATCCAAACCAAGGCGTATCAAGTAATACAGACTTCGGTAAAATAAAGTATTGTTCAAACTTCTTTAGTTTCTCGTAAAGATAATTGAAGTTTCTAATCCTTGTCTGTGTAAATCCCGGCAACTTCTTTAATTGTTCAATTCCAATAGCAGCTTGAATCTCAGTAGCTTTTAGGTTGTAACCGATTCTTGAATAAGTGTATTTATGATCGTAGTCACCGTCGAACCTATGACCGCACGTGTTATCAACGCCGGGTAAACACCAACAATCTCTACCCCAATCTCGTAGTGATTTCAACGTTCGGTATAAATCAGCGTCATCCGTTGTAACCATTCCGCCCTCACCCGTTGTCATGTGGTGAGCAGGGAAGAAACTAAAAGTCTGCATTTCACCTAGATATTTTCCAGGAAGCATAGCATCGCAGGAATCCTCAATAATAGGATATGGACAATAGTTACCCAAAGTCATAGCGCCGTAACTCGCAGCCGTTGGCAGTAATGTTTCACTATCCACGTCTAACAAATGAACATCTTGTTTAGTCTGAATAAGTGGATTGATCGTTGTGGGAAAAGATAACGCTGGTGTATAAAAATGAAACTTGCCATTCAATTCTATGAACGCAGTCACTGCCAATAAGTTAGCACTACTGCCAGAATTGACAAACACGCCGTATTTCTTACCAATGTATGAGGAAAACTCATGCTCGAATTGTTCACTTAACTTATAAGAGGCAAACTGACCGGAATCAATGACCCGGTAAGCTGCCTCTTTTTCTTCGTCACCAATTACTTGACCACTAACAGGTACGTGTAAATCTAAGCCTTTATTCAAATAGCACCTCCCAAGTGCATATCCCTACAAATAGTATATCACGACTTATTGACCGCGGTCAAAGTTATTTAAAAGCAGCGCTCCGATGTTATCGCCCTGAGACTTTTCGGCTTGTATCTTTTCATTCTCACTAGCCCAAATATAACCGCGTTTTTCTGATACTGTTTCGTTACTTACTAATCCATTCTGTAAGTCGAATGTTAGTCCTGCGATTTCTTCAGTTGTATTTATAGGTAACGGCTCCGGCCATTCAATATGTCCTTCTTCAGGAGCCATACCAGCAAGCAACAATAACCGTCTATTGAGTTCCAACAAAGCATCACCGTATAGTTGTTTTTTACTTTCATTCTTTGCTAGACTATCTTGATATAAAACACGTAGACCAAAGTTAGTTAACGCCCCCAGCTTGTCATTCATGCTCGAAATATCAACAGTACGGGTAATGTCAAACAAGGCTTGTCTCATGTTTAACATGTACCCCATTGAACTTGAAAGGTCGGATTGCATTTCTACGTTATATATTTTTCCGCCAAGAGGTATTTTAGTCATTTTTCCGGGTTCAACGTCAAGAGAATCGTTCGATGTAAGTCCTTCAGCTATCGTATGTGGGTGCCCGTGAATATCGATGATCTTACTCACATTACCAGACGTTTTATTCAGCATATCTTGTAATTCGTCAACGTCATCCGTAACGTCTGGATCCCCATAGACTGATTCTATGTTGATTAAGTTTTGACCGTGAATAATAGGCGGGAACGGATTATCCCAAGTCTCACTCGTTTCTGGAATGAACTTTTTATTTTTAAATATTCCAGACTCAATAAGCCAGTTAGAATCTTGTCTAGTTGTTCGCTCCTGAAATATTTCATCCTTACCATCACGTTTTACCATGTAGGTAATAATATACGCCGTGACAGCTTCAATGTCATCTGGTTTGGTTTCAATGGTCATTAACATGGGGTCTAAGCATACAAGGCGCGGGTACAACTTTCCTTGATGCTCAACGCCTTCAGGAATAACCTTGCAGTACCAGGTTCCTATTTCGGCACCGTTCAATCCGAATTTATGCAACAATATCTCTTTGCGGTTGGCAGCCCAAACCTTGTTAAGATAATCCTCATTAGGATTTACTTGCCCTTCGACTTCTTCCCCATAATCGAACTCTATCCCTTTACCAAATAGCATTGACACTGATCTATCAATGACAAGCCCGGTAAAGTTCATAACGATGTTGTAATCAGGCTGATTAGGCTTTGACTTGAGTTGTTTCTTCTGGATACCAGCCCGGTAATTTCTACGGTGACTCATTACCTTTCGTCTCTCAACGTACTCTTCAGGTAACGACCAATCAACCAATCTGTTAATTATCGCTTCGCGCCAATCATTTATAAAGCCCATGTCATACTCCTAGAAAAACGGATTGTCCACTACTTCAACCTTACTGTAAACATTTAAGTTGGCAAGTAAAATACTCTCACCTTTGTCTGGTGATCTGCCAATTCTTTTTTTTATTTCTTCTTTTTCTTCAATCAACACACCTGAAGTAGTAACCTTATATTTTGCCACACACAAATCAGCTAAAACTTCATTTCCTGGTGGCAAACATACGTTATCCCCGCCGTTTGGATCGAGTGCATCACGCATACGCCAATAATATTCAGCACGCATGTTACGCATCTTTAGTTTACCACTTTTATCCCTATAATTGCTACTATTAGCCGCGTTAATTGCATTTACGTTTTTATACTTTCCAGTCAGGCTATCATAAACAGACGAACCGATACCACCAACGTCAACATTGATATTTCCAGGTTCTTCATCACCTAAAGTTTGCCTCACTAACTCTGAAGCCGTTGGGCCGTCTGGTACAATAGCACCCGGCCAGAAGTTTAGTTTATCAAACCAGTTATCATATCTTTTTGACATACTCATGTTGTCGCGACCACCACGCGCTGGGTCTAATCCAACGGTAGTTAATGGAACGTCTGGTTTGGGTGTTTCAATCCATCGTCTTTGAGCAGCCAATACCCATTCAGTAGGGATAACTTGCCACGGGTCAATAGCAGCCGATGCTTTGAAATCACCGTATAACATTTGCGATCTAAGCGGCTCTGGAAGTGACTGCAAAATAGAACGGTATCTATTATCACTTGATAAAAATGGGTTGTCATCTAACCTTGCCGGAATAAATGTTCTTGATAATGGGTATACTGTTTCGGTTTCGGTAACAATTGGATCCCCCGTTAAGAATTCTTTTTCTTCACCGTCTATTGTTGCATACCATCTCAATTCACCCGGTTTGGCAGGATTAGGATGTTTAGGGTCAAGCCACGCGCCCCACCGCTTTATAATCCAGTTACCAGCTTCATCAATTGGTGGGTTTCCAGTTGCTACAATCCTTACTCTTTGATTGGGGTTTTTTGATCTATTCCAACCACAAATAAAGACGTATTGTGTCTCTGTAAATTCAGGAAGTTCGTCAAACAATTTATGGTCGTGTGGTCTACCTTGCCAGTCTTTTTTATTATCTTCATATTGCACCGCCCCGAACTCTACTGTCCTATTGTTTTCAAGTTCCCATGAATGCTCTGATTTATTTTCTTTGCCAGTGTTTTTTATTACTTCCCTTGCTTGTTGAATAATCTCTTTTAGGTTCGGGTACACCCTACGAAAAATAGCGGCATGTTCTGCTAATTCAGCCGCCAATCCAATAAGTAAACTTGACTTACCTCCACCCGCTGCCCCGCCATAGAAAAGCTCATCCGCTCTTGAAAGTAAAGCTAGCCATTGAGGTTCACTTTGCGGAATCCATAGCGCCGTCTGACTCTGTACCCTGTCCAGGTACGCTTTTTCGGATGGCATTAGCGAGTGTAGATATTGCTCTATCATATCCATCTATTTGATTGATCTCTTTTCCATTGCTGGTTACGTCTACCTCTGTCTTTACCGAACCATCAATATGCACATATAGCCACTTCACAAAATCAATCCAGTCCTTTACCGAAATAACGCTATCCTCTTTGTCTTTTGGAAACTTTATCTTACCAGTCGTAACAGCGTCGACAACGCTTTTTGCAATAAGCCTTTTTCCTGAAATAGGTTTACCGTCAACATCAACAGTATGTGAAAGCTCCCGCATTAATAAATCAGTGAGAGCCCTATCTTTTTTTGGTCTACCATGTGGATTATTAGTTGTGCCTTTTTTTGGTGCCATAATCAGACCTTTGATTCTGTTTGTAAAACAAAGTTATCCGCTTCGCAAACTCTTAGTTTCGTGTCTACCTTTTTTATCGTTAGTAGTTCCATCCGGTTGAGAGGTAGTATCTTTTGGTGTGCATTGAACGTCCAGTAACACTTGCATCCGTTGGCACTCAGCGAACATTGCCATTTGCATTATAGCCGTTTCTGGTAAGTCAAGCGATATTCTAATACCATGGTCGGTTAATGTTTGAACTTTGTAGACCACTGCTAGGCATTTGATCGGTTCACTCATACCGTTCCTTTACAATACCAGATCAATCAAAATAATAATAGTTATAAATAGCATAACGCAAAATATCGCATCCGAAATCTGAATAAGCCAATGTTCTTTATCCATATCTCTCTTTTCTTGTCTTAGTCGGCACGTTCTCATACCAGTCTCGCATATTTTTTTCGCCATATTTCACACACTTTATTCTCCACCAAGCCTCTCGGACTTCTCGCCCGCCCGTACCAATCCATTGTGAGTGACACGCTCTACAAACATCACCAATATTGTGTTGGTCGTCAAGCTCAGGTTTGTTTTTATTCCTGCCAAATATACAATGGTGTTGGTCTGTTGCCTGACGTTTACCGCACCATTCACAAATCATATTTATTATTATACACTATACTGAACGGTATACGAATCCCCCTACGCGATGGCAGGGGGATCCAGAGGAGAAACATGAAACAATTAAAGTATACATCTATTTGTCAACTAAAATAACCTCATTTGTTGCTGAGCGTCATGTATTCTCTTTTCTGCAATCTTGAAATATCCGGGGTCTATTTCGCATCCGATAAAGTTGCGCCCAGTCTGCACACAAGCTACGCCGGTTGTACCACTACCCATAAACGGATCAAGAATTGTGTCACCCTCTTTTGAGCCTTTTTTGATTAACCATTTTACAAACTTCAACGGCTTTGGGCAAGGATGCCCCATTGCTTTTATTGCGGTAACTGAATCATTACGCCCTTCGCAACTACTAGCCATATTTCTACTTTCAGCAGGACACTTGCCATAATATAAAATCAAGTGAGCAAGATTAAATCCCCACGCGCCAAAACCAGTTCCCGCTGGGTTGTACCAAACTCCAATATCATCGGGTTTTGGATAATAAAAAGAACTCTTGTTTCCGGGCGTAAGAATACAAACTTTTGCTACTCTAATTGCGTCTGTTATAGCAGGAACAACTAAATTTTGTATATATTCAACCGTATCATCAAAAGAATCATAATCTAAATTAACTCCATAAGGCGGGTCAGTTATAACCGCGTCAATACTTTTATCCGGCATGGTTCGCATGAAGTCAAGACAATCACCACAGTAAAGTTGAACTGTCATTGTGATCCTCTGAATCTCAATTGATCCTCTATCTTACTCTTTATTTGTCTCAACTCTGATAACCTGGATTCGACATTCTCACCGTCCCAAACAGTCAAATATTGATCTTGTGCCATTTCGTATACCGCTATTTCTTGTTTAGCAACTAATAAATCATGCTGTAGGTATTTAGTAGGTACAATTTCAATAATGATGGGGGAAGTGTTCATTATCTCAACATCCTCTCAATTTGTTTAGTCATGGATGGTCTTACTCCAATTCCTATTGACCTTAGCCATAGTTGTACACCGCCATTCTGAATAAACTCCCTAGGTTCCAGTCCTTCCTCGAATCTCTTATTGTGATTTATGTCCAATCTGGCTTGCTCGATTACAGCCTTTACCAAGTCTACGTAGGGATCGTGTTCAATCACTTTATCCGGGCGTTTTCTTTCTTTTTCGAATAAGTCTCTACACTCCGGGCAACGTTTCATTTTGTGATAATTACCCTTGCATCCCTGGAACGGTTGACCACAATCCTGACAAACTAAGTCAAGGTAGTTATCCCGTTCGAGGTTATTCATCATTATGGTTAGGCTAGTCATCGTCCCTCTTGTCTGGATTAGGATATGTACATCGATATTCGCGGTTAATAAGCCTCATATCACGTTCCCATTGATTGGCTTCTTTAATCGATTGAATGAAATACTTTATAATCATTCCAATAGTAATAAAGAATGTCTTTATATATTTCATTTCTCACACTCCATCAAATACCAGGCTTCGGATATGGCGCGGGTTGGGGAGTCTGCATTAGTTGTTATCATCACTGGTATGTTTGGAGAACACACTTCAACCTCAATCTTATCGTTATGATAATTACCGTGCGAAAAATCAGCATCAACATTCGCCTTATTTCTAAAACGAATATTGATATGTAAATTTTTCTCATAAATTGATTCCAACAACTCACCTGCCCATTGCCAGGAATTGCAGTAGTCAGGCTCCAATTTAGAATATGGTTTATCGTCAGTATTAACATAGGTTGTAAAAAATTCCACGCCTCTTTTCGCCGCAATCAACTCATTCAACTTATCATCACTCAGTTTCGAGATTTCTTCGGGTGTCATTGAATACCTCCGTGTCTATAAGAACGTCGATAATACATCTTTGTTCGGCGCGCGTGATCATATTCAAGAGCCTTAGCTAATTTCTTTGTAGTTTTTGTACACTTCTTAGCAGCATTACCGGCTTCAACAAACGCCCTAACCAACCTATCAATAAAATTTTCAGCGGGAGGATATTTGAAATTATCAAGATTTTCCATTTTCACTCAACCTTTCCAACTTCGATATAAATATGTGTTCTGATATATTGCTTTACAGTATCAAGAGCGGTCAAATCATTTAGCTCTTTTTCTGTAAATTGTAAGTAAACAAATCCCAAAAGTTGCGCACGGTTGCATTTGTCATAATCCCTTTGTATTCCCTTGCCAGTGTTATGCCCTGACTTAACCATCCATGTACCACCGTTTATTTCAACAATAAGGTTTGCAGACTCAAAAAAGAAATCCGCTCTGTATAACCTTTCAGGATCGAATAAATACTCCCGGTCATATTTAATGTTTTCAGCTCTAAGCTGAAGCGCAAATGTTTCTTCATGTACGCTTAACTCTTTGGGTATCTTTACTGATTGGATGTCATGCTCTGATGGATTGGTCATTTGTGCCTCAACTCTGTAATAATTTGCTCTTTTGTGGCTCGTTTTTCATTTTCACCTGCGCGGTTTGACTTAATTAAATCATCAACCGTTGTGCCATCATATAAACTTGTGCCGTGGTGATCAACTCTTTTCAATCTTTCTGGCAATTCATCAAGTCCGCTGTTACCATAAACACGTTTGACGTAAGACCTTAATTGTTTCAACGTCATTCCGTAAGTAACCGGGGCATCAACCACAGTTGACCATTCACAATATAAATCAGGTTCAAACTTAACAATTATTCTTGGCATCCCACCACCTCAATCTCTTTCAACTTTTCAAGTCCGCTTTCAGTGATAACGTATTTACACCACGGGTAATCACAATCGACGCTTTTTACATATCCAAGTTTCTCAAGCGTTAAGACGGTTCTCCATAGCCCGTGCTCTCCCATGTCCCAAGTAGAAACCATTGGGTCTTTTTTGAGACACTCCAGCACCTTCATAGCGTCTCGTTTTTCGCGTGGCTTTAATTCCGCTACCTTGCCAGAAAAACTACAAATATGAACATTTGAGATCGTCATAATTTTATCCCTTTCAACTTACAATAAGCCTGACAGATAGCGGTGCCGACGGTGTCCGATTCTTCTTCAATATCAATATCATTGGTAAAACTTCTTACTGTACATAGCCAGACTTTCTCAGTAACAATATATTGCAAAACAAACATTCCAATTGTTTTCATTTCATCTGCCAGCGCCATGTACAACCGCGCGTCATTGAGATAGTCGGGCATTTTCTGCCCGTCAAATTTTCCTGGATCAATCTGCGTCAGGTCTATTTCAGTACACCGCGCTTTTAGTTCTTCTTTGTCTCTTGTTGTGTCCCACGGGAATTTTCCAGGTGCATAAACGTATTGAAGTCGATAACCAGAACGCGGCTGCTCGTAACACTTCCACCCGAGATATTTGGCAATCGCAGTATTTAGGTCAGTCATGGTCAAATCCCCCAAGAATACAAACAAGACAATATCCGTATCGGTTGAAATAGTCACAGTAGCGACAATAGTTAATCCTACACATGGTTACCTTCCCTCTTTTCTAACTCACTCAACTGATTATGTAGGGTTATGGGGCAATCGGCTAAATGTCCGTCAATAGTATCAGGGCAATTACAGTAACTTATTTTATACAACCTCTCGCCATCCTCTTTTAGCCGTCTGATCACATCCTCTTGCTGGGTGATGGTGGATTGGAGTTCGGCTATTGTTTCATGGTTTGCAAATTCGCTATAATCAGAATCGCATTTATTGCACGGAAAGTCATCTAAACTAAGTCCCCTAAAGACACAGGTACTACACTCTTTAGTTTCACTCATTTCATTCACCTTTCACTGGCTCTGGTTGATATGCCCAGCCAATAATAATTTTATCGGTCGCCCAGCCATTCTCAAAACTGTAATATTCCTGTAGAACATCCTCGTTTTCAGTAGT
>Ga0172381_10003596_pt1 | contig 16360 bp, 15 predicted proteins | sample Leawel6488metaG_FD_119754 | JGI IMG/M metagenome (GOLD analysis project Ga0172381, IMG submission 119754) | Leachate microbial communities from a municipal landfill in Southern Ontario, Canada - Leachate well 64-88 metaG | ecosystem: Engineered > Solid waste > Landfill > Unclassified | place... | reverse complement strand
ATATGTGCGAGATGCTCGGAGTCGATCGTATCATTACCCTTGATATCCATAGCCGGGAGATTGAGAACAGTTTCAATCATCTGAAACTTGAGAATCTCCATGGTTCGTATCAGACGTTGATTGCTCTTCATAAGATTATTGATTTCTCCGATCCGGATCTGGTGGTAGTGTCGCCCGATACCGGTGCCGTTTCCCGAAACAAGTTCTATGCCCAGTCCTTGCACAGGCCATTGGCCATACTTTACAAGGAACGTGATTATTCCCAGGTCAGCACCAATGCCAAGCATTCCAATATCAAGAGCATCAATCTTCTTGGTGATGTGCGAGGCAAGACAGTCCTTATGGCTGACGATATGATTGCCACAGGCGGCACCATGATTCTCGCCATGAGAGAACTGATGAATCTCGGAGCAAAGAAAATCATTTGCATGATTAGTCTTCCTTTCTTTAATGCTGGGGCAGTCGAGGCGTTTGACCAGGCTTACAAGGAAGGGATATTTTATCGTATCATTGGCACCAATGCCGTGTATCACGGGCATGATCTTTTGGACAAGGAATGGTATGTCCAGGCTGATATCACGGAACTCTTTGCCCGTATCATCAGCAGATTGCATCATGGCCGTTCCATCAGTCCGTTGCTTGACAACAGAAAATTCATTCAGATTCTTATCGATACTACCCAGGCGAATGCCCAGGCTCCAGCGGAGGCAGCTAGCGCTACAGACCCGGACCGCGACTAAAGAAGATTTAGCACGGTGCCGGGATACCACCACATGGATGGCTTTCGTTGAAATGCTCCCATGAGGGATAAATTTGCGTTTAGGAGCTGCTGTATGCAGATGTCTCACCGTATTTCAAGTTTCCAATGTTCCCCGATTAGAAGATTGTCCCCCTATGCCAGAGAAGCTGAGCTTAAGGGAAGGCATGTATATCACTTGAATATCGGACAACCCGATATCAAGACCCCCTCCCAAGTCATCACCACCGTGCAAGGTTATAATGAGGAGATCATTGCCTATGGAGCCAGTGAAGGGATGCAGGAGTTGAGAGAGGCACTTCCTCAATATTATAAAAAATATGGTTTGGAGGTATCCCCTGATGATATTCTTATCACCACAGGGGGCTCAGAGGCTATCCAGTTCTCGTTCATGACTTTGTGCGATCCCTATGACGAGGTCATCATCCCAGAGCCGTATTACACCAACGTGGCCTCCTTTGCCAATATTGCCATGGTCAACCTGGTTCCCGTCACGAGCAAGATGGAGAATGGATTTGCGCTTCCTTCGATTGAGGAGTTTGAATCCAAGATAACCCGCAAGACAGGGGCTATTTTACTTTGCAGTCCCAACAATCCCACTGGACATATCTATACCCCGGATGAGTTGAGACAACTTTTGGAATTGGTGAAGAGGCATGATATCTTCTTAATAGTCGACGAGGTGTACAGGGAGTTCTGCTATGACGGAGGGAAATTTACCTCAGTGTTGAGTTTTTCCGATTATGCCGATCGTGTCATCTGCGTGGATAGCTTTTCCAAGCGTTACAGTATGTGCGGTTCCCGAGTCGGGGCTTTGGTCTGCAAAAATCCGGATGTCCTGGCCGCAGCCTTGAAACTGGCCCAGGCTCGCCTTTGTCCTCCTGACATCGAGCAGGTGGCTGCTTTGTCGGCTTTGAGTACTGATGATTCCTACATTCACGAAGTTTGTAGGGAGTACCAGATGAGGAGGGATATCCTTGTTGAGGGATTGAACAAGATTGAAGGGGTAAAGTGCAATTGTCCCAAGGGAGCTTTTTATCTGGTGGCTGAATTGCCCGTGGATGATGCTGAGAAGTTCTCCATCTTCATGCTTCGGGATTTCTCCTTGGACAATGAGACAGTGATGGTCGCACCTTGTGAGGATTTTTATGTAACCAAGCTCATTGGGCGTAGGCAAGTTCGTCTTGCCTATGTGATTAATCCTCATGATTTACGTCATTCACTCAAATGTATCGAGGCCGGTCTCAAGGCCTATCGGCATCAAGTGATGAAGGTTGAATGAAGTACGATGAATGATTCTTCTCCAAAATCGGTGCTCCTCAGGGGGCACCTGCTTGCTTTGTTTACGGTCCTTGTTTGGGCGGTTACTTTCGTTTCCTCCAAGATATTGCTCATTATTTTCAATCCACAGCAGTTGCTCCTGTCCCGTATGGTGATAGGATATACGCTCTTGTGGATTCTTTGTCCCCGTCGTTTGGTCCTGAAGGACAAGACTGATCGCTGGTTGTTCATCGCAGCCGGAGGTTTCGGGGTGTTTTTGTATTATTTTCTGGAAAACACGGCGTTGGTCTTTAGTTATGCGAGTAATGTAGGGGTCATCGTAAGCATTGCTCCTGTCTTCACCGTGCTGGTATGTACCATCTTCTTGAAGGAAGAGAGACTTAAAGGACGATACTTCATTGGATTCGCAGTGGCAATCCTCGGCATCGCTCTCATTTCCTTCAATGGAGAGAAGAACTTGAAGCTCAATCCCCTTGGAGATATGCTTGCCTTATGTGCGGCTTTGTCCTGGGGCTTCTACTCATTGTTCACCCGCAAGATAACACAGAAGGGATATCCTGTGATTCCCGCCACCCGGGCTATGTTCTTTTATGCACTGTTCATGATGGTGGCTGTGAACATCGTGAGGCCAAACGCTTGGCCTGTATCCCAAATGTTCCAGTGGCACTATTTGAAACATCTGTTGTTTTTAGGTTTGATTGCCTCTGGTGTTTGTTTTGTGACCTGGAATACGGCCATATTGTCCATCGGTACCATTACCAGTTCTTTCTATATCTATCTTTGCCCGGTGATTACTGTGGTGTGTTCCGCGGTTTTTCTTGGTGAGAGAATCACCTTGATGGCCATTATCGGGACTCTCTTGACTTTATGCGGTCTTCTGGTGAGCGAATATAAGAAAAGAGGGAAAATCAAAACTTGAAAAACAGCTTAACATATGATACCGTTATCTGGTATGGATACTCAAGGAAAACTCGATATATTATCTCGTGATGCCCAATATGACTTATCTTGTGCCTGCGGGACTAAAAACCCTCTGGAGCATCGGAAAAGAGATGTGACAGGTGATGGTTGGCTGTACCCTGTGACCACAGCCAGTGGCGGGGCGGGTATCATTCTTAAGACTTTGCTGGGTAACCGGTGTGCCAATGATTGCAAGTACTGTCCTCTTCGCGAGCAGATGGATTTCCCGGCAGTGGCGCTTTCTCCCATGGAGATTGCCTCTTTTTTCTATGAATTCCAGCTTAGAAGACCTCTGCTGGGGCTTTTTCTCTCCTCTGCCGTGCTGGGCTCCGGAGAGAAGACCATGCAGATGCTGGTTGATACCGCACGGATTCTCAGATGCAAGTTCCAGTACAAGGGATACCTGCATATTAAAGTGATTCCAGGGGCAAGCAAAACAAGTATTGATAGTGTGCTTCGGTATGCCTCAGCTGTCTCCCTTAACATCGAGACTCCTGGAATAAAGCATTTTAATCAATTGACCACTTGCAAGGATTACCAGAAGGATATCATCGAGCCTCTTAGATACATAGCGGAAAAGACTGCACAGGGAAAACGAAGGATTCATACGTCCAGCCAGTTTATTGTAGGTGCAAGTGATGAGAAGGACAACGAGATTCTTGGTTATTGCAATGCCATGTATCGGAATCTTCATTTTGACCGTCTCTATTTCAGTGCATATCAAAAAGGATTGGGTGACAGCCATATTTATGGAGAGCAGGCCCACCCGGTCATTGAGAGACAGCGGGATGAGCTTTTTGATTTCGATGTTTCAGGCAGGCAGTCTTTGGTACGGGAACATCGGCTTTATCAGGCTGATTGGCTTTTGCGGAAATACCATTTCTCCTATGATGACCTTATTTTTGGGAAAGAAGGCAATCTGCGTCTTGATGCCGATCCAAAACTGGTATGGGCCCAGGCTCATCCCGAGTTCTTTCCAGTGAAGGTGAAGAGTGCCTCAACAAATGCCTTGATGCGTGTCCCAGGTATCGGACCTCAACTTGCCAAGCGGATTGTCCAGGCTCGTAGAGGTACCTGCCTTTCTTCCTTTGAGGATCTTGCTTTGCCTCAATCGGCAAAAAAACGTTGTGCCGGGTATCTGACCCTATAGCAAAAGGAAAGCCATCTTTCTACAATGCCTGCTATGGGTACTTTGTATGCTTCGTTCTTTTTTTTGGAGGCCATCTTTTGTATTGTCTCCCCTTTTTTGCAGGTGATATTAAGGAATTGCGGGTATTCCTATACCCAAATAGGTTTTTTGCTTGCAGTCTACGAGCTTTCAGGTGTTGCAGGCCCTTTGGTTACAGGTGTTTTCGTTGACAAGACAGGCCGGATGAAATTAACCATGGCCTTGAGTCTGATTATTTCCTTCTTGGGTTTTTGTGTGGTTGTCTTCACCCATAAGATGGCTTTGACGGTTCTCTCCTTGTGTTTTGCAAGTGGTTTCTTGCGTTCCATGCTGACACTGCAGGACACCATGGCTATGCAACGAGTTGGCGGGGATGTTCAGAAATACAGTGTGATTCGTTCCATGGGGACCGCAGGCTTTGTATTTTTTTGTCTTTTGTACACCTTCATGCATCGCCCTTATGTCACTGACAACCTTGATATTTTTCGTTTTCTGAGTTTTGGATTTTTAATCTGTTTTTGTACCAGCTGTCTTGGCAAGGAGAGCGGGGCCGTACCACAGAAGACAAAAGAGGAGGAGAAGGATGGCAGATGGTTTGATGGTGCGTTCCTTCTTGGCCTGGGCTGTATTGCCTTGTCCCGGTTTGGCATGTCAGTCACCAGTTTCCTATCCCTGTACATGGTTGAGGAACTGGGGTTGGATCAGATAAGCCTGATCAACGCCCTTGCCGCATTCTCGGAATTCTTTGCAATGCTGTTGAGCGGTTATTTGATGGAGAAAAGGCACGTCAGCGCTATCGTTTTATTGTTTGCCAGCTCTCTCTCCGTGGTGCTTCGGCTCTTGTTATATGCCTTTGTCCCTTCCCTGACCGGAGTGATTCTGGCTCAATGCACCCATAGCTTGAGTTACGGGGTCTTCCAACCTGCTTCCATCATGTTCGTGCACCAGAGGGTAAAGCATACCCATCTGGCTGCGGGAATCTCCCTTTGCCTTTCCCTGGGGACAGGGCTGCCTACCATGCTGGGGGATACCATCGGAGGCTATGTCGTCCAATCCTATGGCTACAAGGTCTTGTTTGAATCGTTCAGCATACCTGCTTTGCTTTCAGCTTTGTTGTTCCTTTTGTTTTACAGGCCCTTGACAAAAACTCCCATCGAAGCAAGATAGGATTATATTTTCTCTTATGATAGACTTTATGCAAAGGGAGCCATGCTGTGAAAAGCAGTCAAAATTGGGATTTAGCAAACATTGAAGATATCTCATCTGAGAAGATTCAAAAAAATCTTCGCGAACTTTCCACTTTTTTGAATAATGATATCAGGCAGATGCTTATTATTTTACGACAGTACTCGCCACTCGAGCTGATGAAGCTTGCCTGTTGGGAACAACATCGGCTTGTTCAGAAAGGTGATGATTTCTCAAGGCGTCAGGATAGTGCTTTCATACGTTTCCTGCAACATGCCTATTGCTTTAAATCCACCTGTCCTGAAGGCTTCGTGAATCGTCGGGATATCCTTCCCAAGGATTACAGACGGCTTTTTGAACTCTTCTCGGATATGATGCGAAAAAGCGCGCGGTATACTGACAATTGGATTCTTGGAGAGAGAAACAAATACAATTTATCCGATAGAGGATTGGTCGACCAGTTACAAAGTGATGCTTGTGAGTTTTGGTTCCCTTCCTTGATTGAGCCGTCCTCTGTCCCCTTGCAAGTGAGAGCTTTGCGTTTAAGGATGCAACCTTTCAACCAGGTTGTTTCTCAGACCTTTACTTGTGGGCTTGATGGTCTTTTGGAAGCGTTTTCTCATCTGGTGGTGAATTCCAAGCTGGCGATTGATACACTTGCCAGCGATAGCGCTTCCTATAAAAACGATATGCAGGAGCAGATTCGTCTAGCCAAGGAAAAAGGTCGGGTCATTGAGGACGAGAAGGCTATGATCAATTCCATAGTCGAACACCAGCATTGGCAGGCACGGCTTGCTTCCCTAATCGGCCGTCGTGATGGTTACGATTTGTATAATGTAGGCAAGTCATGCTCCCTTGATGAAGAGGATTGCAAGCTTTTAAGCATTCCCATCCTTTCTCTTGAAGAAACACGGAGTTTGTTTCCTTTTGAAGGTAGGGCGAATGCAAATAAGCCTTTTTTGCAAGTCGCCGGTAGTTTCTTTTGTTTTGATAGTGAGCATCTGCTGGATGATTTCTTTCCCATTGTCAAAGCTGGAGTGATTGCAAAGGGAACAATATCCTTGGAAGAATGGAACAAGATTGAAGCAGAGAGCGCCCTGATGCAACCGGTCTCCCTGGTGCATAGCATGTTAGGTCCCACCTCTTTCACCTTGGATGCAAAAGAACACTCCGCACTGTTTGATTTCCCTTCAAGACAAGTGATTCTCAAAGTGCTTGGGAAAATTGAGGATGAACCTTTTTCTGATTCAGATTCCTATATTCTTGCTCTTTTGGATACCAACAAGATTCTTGAATGGGCCGGACAGCAGGATAAGGAAGTGCTTGTTATTGATGAGCAACATTCGATTTCCTATCCTCTTGCCATCAGTGGCAATAGATTGGTTCTCTCTTATTCTCAACTTGCCAATCTCTTTCAAGACCCGGAGGCCCTTCTTCAGATTAAGGAGATTCTTGGTTTGACCAAGGAAATGCCAAAGGAACAATCAGGTGAGAAGGAACCGGCAAGGGTGCAGGAGCCCCCCTTGCAAGAGGAACAAACCGTAGCGAAAGAAATTTTGGAACAGGACGGATTGATAAAAAAAGAGGAACCCAAGCCATATTCCCTGGCTTCCATGTTATCCGACATTGCGAATGGGGGACAAACAGAGCCGGTGCAACAACCCTCTCCTGAATTCGATTGGCCGGCAACGCAAGCCAGAAAAGAGGAGCAACCTGATTTGTTTCAGGCTGCAGCAGAGACGCCTTACGAGGAGCCGGTTGCAAAGACTCCTGCCCAGGAACTCCCCGAGTTGGAGGATTTGGTCACTTCTTCCCCTTCTTTGGTTGCATTGGAAGGGAAAAGCCTTCCGTTGCAATTTGAGGCTATTCTTGAGAAGCTTAATGTCACCAAAGGGGCTTTCTTTGATTTGTGCAAGAAAGGTGATGAGAAATTGTTGAATGCCTCTTCGGCTCTTATCGACAAGGCGCTTTTGGCGCAGCAATCCGATGGCAAGGAAAAATTATTCACCATTACCCAGTTCGGGCTTACCGTCATTCTCTCCACTGGAAGGGATGACCAGCTGAGCCAGTTTGATTGGAAGGCCAATATCGGGGCTATCATGTATGCGGAGAACAAGGAATCCTGGACAGGGCTTATCCTTTCCTATGCTGTTGATAAGACCTTGAAGAATGCATACGAGAGTTTGATTGATAAAAAGGATTATTCATCAGCTGATTGGAAATATTGTATAGGTCTTGGTAATCGGTTGCTTGAGAGAAGAAGGGGAAAAGAACATGATTGATGCGATTCTGGAAGAACACTTGAAGGTGGCCATCGATGCCGCAAGGAGAGCAGGGGAACTGGTACTCGCCTCCGGTAGGGAAGGGCATCTCCAATTGATGGAGAAACACGACAATGACTTTGTCACTGAGACGGACAGGGCGAGTGAACGTTTGATCATAAGCATTATCAAAGAGAGTTTTCCCAAGGAAAGCATCTTCGGGGAGGAGAGTGGGGAGGAGGATTCCTCCATGGGCCAAGGGCGTTGGGTCATTGATCCTGTGGATGGAACCTCAAACTTCTTTCGTGGAGTGCCGAATTATACAATCAGCATAGGGTGGGAGAAGGAAAAGTTCCAACCCTTGGTAGGGGTTGTGTACAATCCAAGGCAGGATGAGCTGTTTTATGCGAGGAAAGGAGGTGGCGCGTTCCTTAACGGGAAAAAACTTGAGGTTTCAAGGATCACGGATCCCAAACGAAGCCTGCTTGTGTGTGTGCCACCCTCCAGGCATCACGAGGCCGCCTCTGGGTATTTCAAGACCGAGGAGACACTGTTCATGAATTGCAGTGATGTGCGTTCTTTCGGCTCTTGTGCGCTTGAGCTGTCCTACCTCGCCGCAGGACGTCTCGATGGGTATTATGAACTGTTCCTGGGCTATTATGATTGTGCCGGGGGGGCTGTCATTCTTCGTGAGGCGGGAGGTGTCATCGAATGTCTTGGGGGTTTTTCAGATACCCGTTGTGATATTGTCGCTTCAAATGGCTATTTGCAGTCCTGGCTCAAGGAGATTGTCAATGGGTAAGCCCTTACTCCTTATCTTCGACCTGGATGGGACCTTGATGGATACCTCCCAAGGAATTTTCAATACAGCCCTGGCTGTCATGGAGGCTTTGCATCTTCCTCATGACGTCACCCCGTTACAAATGAAAAAGTTTGTAGGGCCTCCGCTTGATGAATGTTTCAGGGTGGTGTTCCATCTGGATGAATCCTATATGAATCAGGCCACAAGTCTCTACCATGAGAGGTATGTCGCCAAGGGACAATATGAAGCTGTGGTGTATGAGGGAATGGAAGAAACCTTGAAGACCTTGACGGAACGAGGGTATATCCTTGCCGTGGGAACTTCAAAAACCGAGACAACCGCGCAAAACATGTTAGCACATATGGGTGTGGCCAAGTATTTCAAGACAATCAGAGGGGATCTCCTGTCCTTGGGCAGATCGAAGGCTGACGTGATCAACTTGGTGTTGCAGGAACTGGATGTGGCACGGGAACAAGCTATCCTGATAGGGGACACCTTGCATGATCTCAGGGGCGCCACCCAAAGCCATGTCGGTTTTGTGGCGGTCACCTATGGTTTTGGTTTTACCAAGGATCAGGAGAAGTTGAAGGAAATGAAGGCGATAGTATCCACCCCCTTGGAACTTCTGACCTTGTTTCCTTGATTATTTTCCAAGTTCCTTAGCCTGGAGGAGAGCCTCCTCATTTTGTTCTACCGGTCTGGATTCATCAGCGCTTACCGGAAGATAGCCTAGGAAATCCATCTTGCAATAGGATGCTATTTCTTGGAATTGTTGTTGGATCAGTTTGTATTGGATACCATCGAGTGAGTCGGAACCTACTGCGATGACATACAGTTTCTTGCCTTCGAACTTCTCTGGCGAGAGCATGTACAGCCGGTCGATGAACAGTTTCAATTGAGCGGTGATGCCCCACCAGTACACGCTGGTGGCAAAGCAGATGCTTTTTGCTTTGCTGAATTGCTCGGCTAAGGGGATCATCTCATCCTGCTGTCTGCATGTCCCGGTTTTTTTGCAATGATCACAACCCAGGCAAGGCGCTATTTTCTTCTTGCCCAGATACACCTTCTCAATCTCATACGTCCTTGATGCTTCTTGGGCGAACACATCGGCAAGACGCGCTGAATTTCCCTTGAGATGAGGACTCCCATAATAGATCACCATTGTTTCTTTCATAATTTGTATCATAGGGAAGGTAAGCCTTGGATTCAAGATACAATCTCATCAGGTTTTCCCCATTGGGAGATTCTTCCATTCTCGATCACTACCATCAGATCGCAGTCAAGCATCGTGTTCTTCCTGTGTGAGATGGAAAGCACCGTTCTCCCTTTGCTCACCTTGTCCAACGCATCGATCAGCCTTTTTTCAGTCTTGGAGTCCAAGGAGGCGGTTATCTCATCAAGCAGAAGGAACTGTGGGTCGCACACGATGGCGCGGGCTATGGACAGCAGTTGCTTCTGCCCTTGGGATAAGGTCGATTGCTCATTGATTTGTTCATGATACAGACTTTCCAATTCCTCAAGTCCCACATAGTTCAGGACCTGGGCGCACCTCTCTTCGGTAATCTCAGGGTCCTTGAGGCTAATTTGTTCAAGAAGGGTCCCTTTGATTGGAATGAACTGTTGTTGCACATACCCATAGAGTTGTCTTTTGAGTTTGTTGGGAATGGAATAAACATCATATCCATTGATTGTTATTGATCCTTCCGTCGGCTCAAGAAGCCCGAGGATGAGGCGGAACAACGTTGTCTTGCCTACTCCCGTTCTGCCTACGAAGGTCACCTTCTTTCCTGAAGGGATCTCCAGGTTGAAATCTTTAAGTACCATTTCATTGCTGTCACTGTAATGGAAACTTACTTTGTGGAAGGCGACACTAATGGTATTTGTGGCCATGATTTCCTTGAGAGTCAGTTTCTCGTTCTTGCTTTTATCTTCCTTCAATGTCAAGAATTGGTTAACCCTGTCTATGCCACTTACACCTTTCTGGATGTTTTGCAGTTCCATACCTAATGCATCGATTGGCTTGAAAAGGTCCGAGACCAGATCAAGGGAGGCGGCCACCATACCCAGCGTGATCCCCAGGGCGTTGACACTGTCGCAGGACAAGACCACCACAAGAGCGATCAGCAAGGCTTTGGTGATTGTGACAATTGATGAATAGATGGAGTCATAGAAATTGACTTTGTCTATGGTCTGAAAATTGTCGCCAAGTTTTTTGCTGTATTGTTGTTCCATATAGGTTTCCTTGGCATATGCTTTGACTATATGGATGTTCATCAGTGTCTCCGAGAGGTGGCTGTTCACTTTGCCCAGTTGTGCGAGGTTTTTCATTTGGGATTGCAGAAGCGCTGCTCTGAAGTATTTGGTGATCCCCCAGATCAAAGGCAGGAAAGCAAGGCAAAGCAAGGCTAATTTCACTGAGAAAATTGCAATGGAGATGATGATGCCGATAATCTTGCTGAGGTCTATGACCAGATCCACCAGGCCATTGGCAAACAAGGTATTCACATTCTCCGCATCGTTGGAGAACCGTGAGGTCACCTCACCTGCGGTATGGGTGGTAAAGAAGTCCATAGGGAGACGGGTGAGTTTGTTTGCCATCTCTGCTCTGAGATTTTGCACTGAATTCTGCCCGAGAAGAATTAAAAGCGTGCTTTTTATGAAATCCAAGATAGCGATCAAGACCAGGCAACCGATAGAGACGATAGCCAAGGGCAACAGGCCCTGGACTATCCTGGGGGTAAGTTTTGTATCGATGATGATTCTCAGTATCTGAGGAGGGACAAGACTTGCGAGTACCACAGCGAGGATAAGAAACATAAGCAGGGCGGTTTGCCTCTTATGCTTACCAAGTTCCTTAATGATTATCTCCAATGGTATGTTTTTTTGTTTCATTTGCCACTTTCCATCTGAAGCTGGAACATTTGACGGTAATCCTCATTATCAGAGAGGAGGAAGTCGTGGTCCCCCACTTCGATTTCACCATTTTTGCCCATATAAAGCACTTGGTCAGTGAAAGGGAAAATTGCAAGTCTGTGGCTGATCAGGAGAATCAGGCAATCATGATAATGACCTCTCAGGTTCTGGATTATCTGGTTCTCGGTCTTCATATCCACGGAGGCAAAGGGGTCATCCAATATGATGAGAGGTGTATGGCGATACAAGGCCCTCGCCAGGCATATCCTTGCGGCCTGTCCTCCTGAGAGCCTTACTCCGCCACTACCGACAAGGGTGTTGATCCCCTGGGGCATGTTCTCCAAATCCTTGTCAAAGCAAGTATCCTGAAGGACAGGATTGATGTCTCCTCCCTGTCCCAATGTCACGTTTTCATAGATACTTTGGGAAAACAATTCGTTCTGATGTCCTTGATAGGAGATGGCGACGCCTTTCTCAAAACTGGTCAAAGAGGACAATTCCCGTTCTCCCAGGCGAATGGAACCCTGATAGGGATATAATCCTTCCAACGCAAAGCCCAGAGTGGATTTTCCCGAGGCTATGGCACCGGTGATTCCAATGATTTGTCCTGGATATCCCTTGAAGGAAGCTCCCGAGATGATTTTCTTCTCTGAATTCGGATAGGAGAAGTCAAGGTTGCTCACTTGCAAGGCAACCGGGGTATGCAAGGGAGAATGGATTTGCCGGTCTTCCGATCTATACTCGGTCAGATAGGGTTTCACCCGTGCAAAAGAGACTGTGGCTTTCTGATAGGAGTTGAAGAGTTTCGAGGCTTTGCCGGCTTTGATGGATAAGGCGATGAAAATGGAAATGAAGGCGCTGTAACTTCCGATGGTCCAGGTCCCTTCGATGACCTGTCTCCCTCCTAAATAAAAGACAAACACGATACCTAAGGATGCCACAGCCTTGTAAAGTGGTTCCAAGGAAGTCTCCAATATGGTTGCCTTCACGCTCTTGTGCTTGAGATCCTCCAATTCTCCATTGTAAGTCCTGAGGACCTCGTCCTCCATCGAATTTGTCCTAAGCAGTACTGCCTGGGTGGCCATATCGTATGTCTTGCCTGTCACGCAGGCCAGACTTTGTCTCGCCTGTCTGCTATAGTTTGTGACAATACCCTTGAGTTTTTGGGCAATGAACATGGAAAGCGGGATGAAAATGCAGGAAAGTAGCGTGATTTTCCAATCCTGCAGGAACATTGTCAGCAGATAGGAGACCATAAGGACACCTGTGTCGAATATCTCGGTGGTGCACTTGCGCATCCCCTCCACTGCGATATCGACATCCCCGACTGCCCTTGTGAGCAATTCTCCGGTGGATTCGTCTTTCAATTCCATGATGCTGCGGTTGATGATATTATTGTAGACCATCAGGCGCATCGCCGCGCTACTCTTGTTTGCAAAACGACGGACCAGGAAACGCTTGCCATATCTGGCGCTCTGAATGATTCCTATGGCCAGAAGATAGACAATCGCCCAGTGGATTACCACGGGAAGCTCCTGATGGAAAGCCAGGGTGTCGATAAGTTTGCCTTGCAGGATAGGGACCAAGGAAAGTCCACCATCAAAGACAAGACCGCAGAGAGTAAGGAAAAACATGAGTTTCTTCTCTCGAAGAAAGTAACTGCGGATGAATGCGGGTTTTTCTACCGGAGTGATGATTATCCTAGGTGTCTTGGCGTACATGGGCGAATCCCGTTTTCCTTTCTTGTTTTGAGGTTTGGTACAACTTCTCGAGTACCTCGAGAAAGCTTTCCATCTCCTTCTCACTGATGGCACAATGCTCAATCAGATACTGATAATACGCACTTTCTATTTCCACAGAGATTCTTTTTACCTGTTGCGCCTCTTCGGTGGGGAAAAGCAGTTGCGCCCTCCTGTCCTTGGGGTTGGTCTGTTTGCTTATATAGCCTTTTTGTATGAGTGCCTCTGTCTTTCGGGAGATTGCACTCTTGTCCAGATTGAGAAAAATTGCAACCTCATTCTGGCTGCATCCTTGGTGGTGACGCACATAGTGGATGAATTCGTAGTCGTTTCCACAAAGTCCTGTATTCCTCAATTCCATGGTAACGAATTTTTGTGTTTCCCTTGCTATTTTTGTGATTTCCCGAATTGATGTGTAATCCATATTGTTTCCAATTAGTTGATATTGCAACTAATTGGAACATACTCCATTTGAATCCATTGGGTCAAGTGATTTTTTACTTGCAAGGAAACGCGCGGGAAGGTACTGTACAGAAGGGAGATATTATGAACAAAGAAAAGATTTCCACGACAAAGGCTCCAGTGGCCATCGGTCCTTATAGTCAGGCGGTAAAAGCCAATGGTTGTGTGTTTACCAGTGGGCAGATAGCCCTGGATCCAAAGACCAATCGGCTAGTCGAAGGTGGCATCAGTGAGCAGACTCATCAGGTGATCAGGAACCTTTCAGAGGTGCTGCAAGCGGCAGGCTCAAGCCTGGATCAGGTGGTGAAGGCCACGGTGTTCATCAAGGATATGGATGATTTCGCGACTATCAACGGAATTTACAGTACCTATTTCACAAGTGCGGTCCTTCCTGCTCGTTCTGTTGTTCAAGTGGTCAGGTTGCCCAAGGATGTCCTCATTGAGATGGAGGTTGTTGCCGTACTATGAAAAGGACACCAATTTATGCCGTATATGGCAAGGATCCGGGAGCGAAGCTTATCGATTTCGGAGGTTGGGAACTTCCGGTGAACTTCGGTAATGGTATTATTTTCGAGCATACTTTGGTGAGGACCAAAGCAGGATTGTTTGATGTGTCCCACATGGGGGAGTGTCTGGTCAAGGGGAAGGAAAGCACCAAGTTCCTTTCCTGGATTTGTACAAATCATATTGCAAACATGAAAGATACTACGGTCATGTACACACTCATGTGTTACGAGAATGGTACTGTGGTGGATGATCTTCTGGTCTACAAGAGGAATGAGGAGGAGTATCTTGTGGTGCTTAATGCTGCGAACACCGACAAGGATATCGCCTGGATGCAAGCCCATGAGGGCAAGTATGACTGCAAGGTGACCGATTGCTCAAAAGAGTATGTGCAACTTGCCCTGCAGGGACCTCTTTCAGTGCGGATCCTTTCCACTTTGGTTCCCTCTTGCTCAGGGATAGCCTCTTTCACTTTTAGGGAGAACGTTTCTGTTGGAGGAGTTGGGTGTCTCGTGAGCCGTACTGGATATACCGGTGAGGATGGATTTGAGTTGTACTGTCCAAGTGATTGCGGGGTGAGGCTTTGGAACATCCTTATCAAGGCTGGAGAGCCTTTTGGTCTGGCTCCTTGCGGTCTTGGAGCGAGGGATACCTTGCGGCTGGAGGCGAAGCTGCCTCTCTACGGACATGAGATTTCCGATAGCATAACCCCTCTTGAGGCTAACCTTGGAGTATTTGTCGATTTGACAAAGGACGATTTTTGTGGGAAGGCCGCCTTGTCCGAACAGAAAGAGAAAGGGGTTCCTCGTTCATTGCGTGGTGTGGAGATGGTCGAGGGAGGCGTGCCTCGTAGTGGTTATAAGGTATTCCTTGCAGACGAAGAGATCGGCTTTGTGACCAGTGGCACCAAAAGCCCGACACTTGATAAATTCATCGGCTACGTGATGATTAAGCGTGAGACAAACCTAAAGTTCGGTGACAAGGTGTTCATCGAAATCCATAACAAGAGAAAGGAAGCCGTATTGGTGAGGACTCCTTTTTATCGGGGCCTGTCTAGGTGAAATCCGCATATGTTCCCTCCAGGGAGCGAAGCAGGTCGGCAGGGGCCAATTTGAGTTGGAGCCCCCTTTGGCCTGCGCTTATATAGATTTGTTCTTCCAGCTGGGCGCTTTCCTCAATATAGGTGGGATAATGTCTGATCATTCCCAACGGCGAACATCCGCCACGGATATATCCCGTTGTTTTCAAGAGGTCCTCCATCTTGAGCAGATCGATATTCTTGCTACCGGTTATCTCTTTGGCTTTTTTCATGTTTATTGAAAATTCGGCAGGGAGGCAAAAAACAAATATCCTGTCATCACTATCCTTGAGGACTATTGTCTTGAATACCTGCTGGGGGTCGAGCCCTGCGGAGGAACTTGCATGTATCGCATCCAGATGTTCTTCGTCCCATTGATAGTTCTGAATGGAGTAGGGGATTCTCATGGTATCCAGAATTCTCATTGCGTTTGTTTTCTTCATAGTCATCTTTCTTTAATAACTATAGAAATGTACAGAAGTTGCGTCAATTGTTTTTTTTCAATATTTGAGAGGGTTTTCTTTGGAATATGGTTATGGGATAAAAGATATCTTTTTGGTTTTCTTGATTACCTAACAGTGACAAAGATTGGCATCTTTTCGGGTTAAACTATAGCCAAATCTCTAGTATATATGATAAAGTAAAGACCATGAAAGAAGCTGGTGCAGAAAAATTTTGGGAACGTTTCGACAAACAACGCAAAAGCGTTGGCATCTCAATCAAGGTCCTCACAGAGAAACTTGATTTGAGCTACCCCTTGCTCATCACACAGCGCTCGCGAACTATCTACCCATCCGTGTTAACTGCTTGTAAAATCGCGAAGATTCTAGGCACCACGGTTGAGTATCTTACCACTGGCGAACAAATATCTGTGGATATGGGGCAAAGGGTCGGTGTAGCTCAGGAGGAGCAAAAATTAATTCCTCTTGATGTCGTTTTGGCAATGTCTCATTCAACTGATGAAGACATGAAACTGGTTCGCAGGATCTATCGGTTATCTCAAAACGAATAGATGCTGCCTCTCGGTGAAATACGGCAACATTGTCTCATAGATGGCTTTCATCCCTACTATTGTTGGATGCAGCCCGTCTTGTAATATTCCCCCTGTGATTGGAATCTTGGCAAGGTCGATGAGGAAGATGTTGCCGTTATTTTTTTGTTGCTTGCAGACCAGTGTCCTCACGGTTTCCTGTAATTCTTGGCAAGTCCATCCGAAAAGATTTTTCTGTTGGTATTCCCAGTCAGTTCTT
>Ga0172381_10003594_pt1 | contig 16366 bp, 14 predicted proteins | sample Leawel6488metaG_FD_119754 | JGI IMG/M metagenome (GOLD analysis project Ga0172381, IMG submission 119754) | Leachate microbial communities from a municipal landfill in Southern Ontario, Canada - Leachate well 64-88 metaG | ecosystem: Engineered > Solid waste > Landfill > Unclassified | place... | reverse complement strand
GATTCAGAATAAACGAAATCTGTCGGGATGAATCCGGTGGGATACTTCGAGTTGTACGGAGAAAGGCCCCCGAAGAACTTTCGTAGTTCCAGAATCATGTAATTCTGGACTTCCTCGACCATCGAATAAAAGATTCCGTTCGTGTTAAGAGGTGGCATGCTGAACCCCTCCACCATTCCCGCCTTGTTCCTGAATGATACGATACGTGAACCAGCGGAACTTTTGTTGAATATCTCTCAACGCGTCCCTCATACCGTTTCGGTACAAGAACTTCCCATCATAGCCCGGATGGAAGAACTTTCCTCTCGCAAGAAGAGCGGGAGTCACTGTAGCCCAGCGAACTCCATTAGCCCTCGGATTGAAAGCTGAGCCGGTCATCTTCCCGGCAAACGTAAACTTTCCTCCAACGATTTGATACGGAATTCGATTAGGATTCTTTTTGTTGAGGAGATAGGTCATCGAGTGAGGCCTCACTCCGATTTCCTGCCACTTGGCGTAAGGAGCGAGAGAGGAATCGTTGTAAATTTCAACCGACATCTCCTCCTGAATGACCCTTACCTTGACGGCCGTTTTCATCTTGCCGTTCGAGTTTTTGAATCCAGCATTCTCGATTCTCTCGACGACCTTCTTTCGGATGATATTCCCAATCTCAGGAAGCAACTTCGTGGCGATGAATTGCTCCATACTCTTCCCGCGAGCGATCTTCAGAGGAAGGTCCGTCCCGGCCATCTGGACTTCGTATCGGACAGCGGAGGTGGAGGACATTACGTCGCCCCCAATGCGAAGATTTCAGGGCGCTCGGTCTTCTGGAACTCCATGATGTCAAACTCTTGCCTCGTGATGATTCCGCGAGACAGCTTGACATCGATGTTCTGCATCTCATACCGCCTATTATTCAAATGCCTGACTAGGATATCGCCCGGTCTCACGAGAGGATAAGTCGTAATCCAACTACGCGGAGTCACTCGCCATTTGAAGCCAGCCTCCATAAGTTCGCGGTTATCACGATACGGCTCAATTTTAGCAAGGACCCCATTAAAGGATTCGTATCCTCCCTCATAAGTTGTTCCAAAGCATACAGGACACTCTGGGAACTTCGGCTGATTCCTCACGGGGTCATAACAATTGGAACACTTCGTCCCCGCCGTCTTGCGGATGTAAATATCCACCACTTCCCCACCACGTCGAAGAAGAAATTCATTTCTCCTCACGACTTCGGCCAGGATGAGACGATGGTTCATCTCCGCCTGTTCACCGAGCCGAGTCAGTTCCTCAGCAGAAGAGATACGGGCAAACGGAATCTGGTTAGCCGATTCCGACATAAGACTCTCGCCCGTAAGGTCCGTGGCCGTCACGGCATACCAGTAATCAGTTCTCTGCCTCTGGTCAGCTGTAATATCCATGAAAAAATCAACCGAAATACCTGACTGCAAAAGGTCGAACGGCCCCAAGGACGAAAGTGCCCTGTAAACGGAATATCCGATGACCGGAGAAGAGGAGGCCGTCCAAGAGACGAGCAAACTCGTTCCAGTCATCGGATTCGTTACAGTAACTCCTTGAACCTTTTGCGGAGCCATTCCGTTCCTTATCCTTGAGGGCCTTGCAGCTTCGCCTTGATAACCCGCTCATGGTCAGTGCCGATGCCCGTGATGGCGATGGAGGGCTGTTGCATGATGATGGATTCATCGGCCTTCGAGACGGCCCGCATCTGAAGCATGACCGAAACCTCATCCACCACGTATCCGGAGTCCTTGAATTGCTTATCGAGCGCATCCTGCGCCTTCTTCACCGTTTCACGAATCCCTGCCTCAAACTTGTTCTCGTCACCCATGTCGTCTCTCCTTTAATTTTTTTGTCCCTCTTCGGGGTTTCCGTTAAGGGGCATTGAGGATATTCTACCCGATCCAGGCCGCTGCTCAAGCGCTAACCGATGATGAACCCCATGTTCCTTCCCGCAGACCGATATTCATAGGCCCCGATGTCGTAGGCGGAGCCTTGAGGCCTGGAAACACCGTCGAAATCGTCCGCAACGCTCGCCACCGTGGTCCCGTTATCCTTGCATGTGGCCCCGGATTTCAGGTGAAAATCATTGCTTCCAGCATTTACGAACTCGTTCGAGGCCGTAAGACTAAATTGACATCCTGTCCCACCGGTCGCCTGTTCACCGAATCCGCAATACGTGAAATCGTTGATTGTCGAAGACCCGTTCAGAAGAACGTCGTCCGTGTTTCCGATGTAGGCGTTGTCCGTGTGAACGCCACGGCAATACACGTTTACGGCCGTATCGTTGTTGTAAAACGTGGAACAGTAGCAATTGACAGCAAGGTTTGAAGTCGATTGAGTAAAAGCGAGAACGCCTGATGAGTCAGACCTCGTGAACCCATAAAACAGGCAATTCGATATAGTTACACACCCCGTGTTCGTTGCTACTGCACATGCAATCGCCCCATTCGAGTTAGCATTCCCTACAAACTCACACTTATTAAATGTGAGCATTCCAGCCACGTTGCCATTCGAGTTGTAAGTGTAATGACCCGAGGCGGTTCCGGAATGCGTGAATTTGACATTTCTATAAGTGATGGCCGTCGAGGCTCCGTTCGTGCCTTGATATATAAGGCCAGACGACGCTGAATTGGACGATAAAATTAAATCCTTAATTAGACATGCCTGATTCAATCCACTGTCAATTGAAAGAATATCGCTCGAACCTGAGTTGGACCAAGTTCTGCGCGATGTAGGACTATCGCTCTCGATTCCGGCAATGTTTTTATTTAGGCTTACGTTTTCACTGATGTTCGTAATGAGTCGGATTGTATCCGAGGCCGTCGCCGCCACGAGAGCCGCCGCAATGGTCGTGTAATCCGCTCCACTTGTCCCTACCGTAATGACGGCCATCGATTATCCTTACGAGCGCTGTTTCGTGCACTTCAACGATAACGTGACTCTCGTGACGGTCGATGCACTGTCCACGTTAAAGCGAAGGGTGTCCCCGGCCGCAACCGAGGTCGTCCATCCGGTAAGAGTCGAACTTTGCCCCTTGGTCGCCGCCGAAATCGTCGGCTTGGCCGAGCCGGTAATAGCGTCCCCGACGACCGGCGGGTAATTTGCATAGGTATCTTTCCAGATATCGACCACGATGCTCCCGGAAGCATCGGCCAACAAAGTCCATTCCGTAATCGTGCAGGCGAACGGAATCGTGATATCTCCCTTGATACCAGTTGCGATGGCCGAACCGCCCCCGTCGATGACGTACGTGATTGAAATAACGTCCGTCGCAAACCCGATGGCTGTTCCCGCGTTGTTCACACACAAAACCTGATTGGCTGATCCTTGAATCGAGGCCACGTCAGCCGTCGAATTACCCGAAACGCCGAGAACCGAGCGGGCGGAGCCCTGTGTAAGGTTCGAGAACGGAAGGTCTCCTGTAATCGCGTCGGTATCCGCAAGGTCCAAAGCCCCGAATCCGATAGTCGTTCCGGAATAACGGAGAACCTGCCCGGTGGCAGTGGCCGTAATGGCCGCCATAACGCCGGAAGAATTAGCGGAGCGACCAAGCACGGACAACCCCGCGAGGTCTGACATATTCGCAATCGGAAGAAGTCCGGTCACGGCGTTTGCACTCGCGAGGTTTACGGCCCCGAACGCAAGTGAAGTTCCAGAACGACGAAGCACTTGATAATCAGAGCCTGCGGCTATTGAGGCTACATCAGCCGTGGCGTTTCCGGTCACACCCAGGACGGATAGGGCCGAACCCTGCGCCAAGTTGGCAAAAGGTAAGTCTCCCGTCACACCAGCGGTCAAAGAAACCTGCGACCAAGAAGCGTTCCCCGAGCCATCCGTGGTCATGACGTAGCTTGCGGTCCCGGCCGTCGTCGGAAGCGTCAGAGTCCAGTTAGCGGCCACGGTCCCCGGAGAATCGATTGCCACGTAGTTCGAGGCATCGGAATCGTTCAACCGAAGTTGAGCATTGACGATGGTATTTCCAACGACGTGAAGATTTCCAGCCGTTGTGGAACCATCAAAACTTCCAGCAATGAAAACAGTATTGGCGGATTCCCTGCCGATGAAAACGTCTCTCGTGGCGGTGCCTGGCCCCATACCGTATACACCGTTTGAATAGAACATTCCGCGAGCGGTAGTTTCTCCCGTCGCCTGGAAAGAGAAACATTTTCCGCTGTTTACGGTCGTAGCAAGAGGAACGTTGTAAATCGCAAACGCAATCTGCCCGGAGATGTTAGGTGCCTGAATCGTCAGCCCGTAAGTATCCGCATCGGAATAGATATTTACTTTCCCGCTCAAGGTCCCCGGAGGATTATTGACGTTCAGCCGATAGTTTGTTGCGTCCCAAAAAAGACGGCTGTTGTCCTGTGTGTAGACCCCACTGGCCCCGGCGAAAACGATGGAACCGGTCGAGAAGGCCGTGGAGGTCCCCGTCCCGCCGTAGGTCACTCCGAGAGGAATGGCGTAGAGAACCGTCGCGTTCGAGGCGTTAAAGCCAGCGATGTTCGCCACACCACCGGCCCCAAGGTGTCCCGAAGAGGTCCAGAGCAGATTCGACAAAACGGTGTGGTCCGTCACGCTCGTAATCGATGCCCATTTCAACCCCGTCGCTTGAGCCGAGTCAGCGACAAGAGCATATCCATCCGACCCGACGGCAAGCCGAACGTTGTTTGTTCCGTTACGGGTGATGAGGTCGCCCTTGGTCGTAGTCGGAGCGAGCGCGTCGAAAGCCGATGTCTGCGTGATCTGTCCTGTGCCACCGTTGGCGATGGGGAGCGTTCCCGAAACGTGCGTCGTGAGGCCGACCTTCCCCCAGGCTGGCGCAACGCCGGTACCGCCGGAAAGGAGAGCATTACCGGTCGCCGCATCTGCCAACGTCGAGAGCGTAGTGACGCCCGAGGCATAGATGAGGTCCCCGACGGCGTACGAAGCAAGGCCGGTGCCGCCGTTCGAGACGGGAACCGTAGAAATGTTCGTCGCCGCGCCCGACCCGTTGAAACCGGCGAGTGTACTTATCGTTCCTGTATGACCGGAAGAAGTCCAGGCAAGTGAAACACCCGAAAGAGTCGAGTGAGAAATCCCGCCGGGGATTACCGAGATAGGAGAAGCGGGAGTTCCAAGGCCGCTGATAGTCGTTCCGTCGGTAGAAACGCTCGTCAAACCGCTCCCGCCACTATACGATTGCGAAACCTTTGTTCCGCTAATCGTATCAACGCCCTCAACGGTCCAATTGCCGCTCTGATATTTTATATAAACTTTTTTCACAAAAATAAACTCAAAAGAAAGAAGAGGAAGAACCCCCAGGGAAATGTCCGCTGTTGTAAGCGCCTGCTGAGTCGCAAGGGTAGCCCCTGCGCTTTGCCCCTGCACCCAAAGATAACGATACTTTTGACTCTCTGTATCATTAGCGGCGGCAAGAGCAACACACCAGACCGTCATGTAATAACCATTCGGAAGAAGCGTCTGATTCCAGTTCACCCCGTCAAAACTGTTGTAATATGGTTGGCTTCCCGACAAAGGAACGATGTCCGTTTGGCCCGTTGGAATTGAAAGCGATCCGGTCGAAGTAAGATATATTTGCGTATAAATCTTGCTCGTCAAAGCCGCGTTAACAGTCTCCAAATCCTCGTCGGAGATGGTCGTGACTGAAACATCCGGTCTTCTATCCGCTGGCGTCGTACTACCCGTGACGTATCCAGAAAAACTCGCTCCGGATTTGAGCCATGTTCCGATGGTGCGATGAAGCTCTTCGTGAACCTCCCACGGCATGAAATTATGAGTCTCTCGCTGGGCGAATTTATAGCCGGTTCGATACGCGACGAGCGCGATTTGAAGATTTGAGAAATCCCACATGGTTGACGACCATGTGAAGTTAGAGCCGTCGTATCCAAGATACCAAACACCATCAACATCGGGATGAGGATCGGAGACCCATCCGCTCGTAAGGACCGCCACCTGAATACCGTTAAAATATGCCTCGACACTCCCGGTAAGAGTAATGGTCCTGGCCGTCGGGTCATAATAGACAGAGACATCGGTCCCGTCAGCATATCTGAATCCCGTCGGGTCCTTGGTTATTCCCGCAATGCGAAGGGCTTGATCCTGTTGCCACTTAACCCCATTCGTCTGAGCGCTGTCGGCGCAAAGGAGATATCCATCCGTACCAACAGGAAGACGAGTATTAGAGGACCCATAAACGAGAATATCCCCCTTCGTCGTCAAGGGAGACAACGCGCCGAAAGCCGCAGTGGCCGTCGTCTGGCCCGTGCCGCCCTTAGTAATACTGAGCGTACCTCCAATGTTGTTAAGGGTCAGATTTCCTTCGTTGACATCGATATCGATTTCATTGTTGGGGGCATCCAGAACCACGCTGACCTTACTACTGGCCGCATTCACTCCACGGAACTGAAGGTCCACGCCAACCTTGGAGCTGAAAACTCCGACTCCGCCAACATTCACGTTGGAGGCCGTGTTGTACTCGCCCGGAGCGCTGTTGGCGATAGTAACATCGACCCTGTTTGAACCGGAATTGTCAGCCACGGTCAAGTTCACACCGGTACCGGCGATAAAGTTCAAAGAGGAACGAGTACCGACTAAAGTTCCCGCATACCGAACATCTGTCCTCTGGACTGTAGTGTCGGCCACGACTGAAACCGTAAGGGTATTCAGCAAATCATCGTAAGCTAGATCGATGCCAGTCCCTTCCGTAAGTAAGCTGGAAACTCTATCGTCGACCCTCTCGTCCGTGTAATAGAGGTTCGTTCCTTCGGACACATCGGAGGTAGAGATAGAAGTGGCGGACCATACTCCGGCCGTGACCTTCACGAATCCTGTCCACGCAGAGGAGTCGAGCCCCGTTCCTCCTTTCGCGGCCGACAGAATTCCTCCGATACTGTTCAAGGACAACGACGACTGATTCACGGAAAGACCCAAGGCTCCTACTTGAAGCGTCGAGCCGTTCAGCTTTACTTCAAGGGCATCCGTCACAATTTGAACGCCGCCATTAGCGCCCACATTGACGAACAACGTGTTTCCGCTTTGGCCGAGACCGTTACCGGCGACAACCGAGCCCGGCCCGAAAATCTGGCCCCACAGAATAGGGTCGGTTCCAGGAGTCAGAGGACCGTCAGATGTCACGACCCATCCGGTATCTTTGTTAACGTCGCCGTCTTCAACGAAGACCGTCATTCCACCGGCAAGTTCGCCAGCGGCATCCGCATCGGTCGCACGAGTAGGAGCCCCGGTCAAGTTGACGGTATAAATGCCGTTCTCGATAGGGTCCGCTTGGTCCTTGATGAGGATTCGGTCATGGAGAGCAAGGGTCTTGGTATCGAGTAAATCACCAACCTCGAAATCCGTGGCCAGGGTTCCAGGGGTAGTCGTGGCAAGCCTAACAGGAGATTTGTAAATGTAGCCCTGAAGATAAGCTTGCATGTATCCAAGGTTTACCGCATCCCCGGAGAGCGCGGGATTCGCCATGTTCGTGATCTTCTTAGCTCCCATGTTGAAATCACCCGTGGCCGTCACGGAGCCGTTGGCCTTGAATACTCCGCCAGGAATCACGATGTCCGTGGCGTACAAAGTACCGAAAGGAGTCAGGGTAGCGCCGAGGTCATAAGCGGCGTCAGGAATAATCATCGAACCAACGGAAATGAATCCGCTCACGGAATCCAGTACAAGGTTTCCGGCAGACAATAAACTTAAAATTTTCGTTCCGGCCGTACTTATGGTGATGTCGTTGACCGTACTAGAAATCATCGATGTCCCAATGGCGTCTGCATCGATTGTAAAAAACGACGATGAGATATCGAGTCCGCCGCTGTTGCTGATCTTGAATACTCCGACATGGTTAAATACCACGGGTCCAGGACCGCTCATATCCATACCGGCAGCGCCGAAAGTTCCGATGATCGAGGTCGTTGCGTTCAGTCGTATTTGACCATTGGAACTATGCAATTGAACGTAATCATATCCTCGAACCTGTACATTACTGTCGGCCGCATGAATGACAATAGGAACCGCGTACCCACTGGCCAGTAATTCCACGCCTGAATTTCCGAGAGTCAAGGATGCCTTAGCGTTTGAAACAACAGCTCTGTCGAGACCGTAAAGAGTGGCCGCTCCGACAATGGCGCGAAGATCAATATCTCCACCAGAATAGATTCTCAGATTACTTGTCGTCCCGGTCGTACTAATAGTTAGATTGGAGTTAGCGATGGGATTCACGAGATAGAGACGATTGTCAGCCTCGATCCATTTCAGATATGGGTCTCCGCTCATGGAATTTCGCTTCAAATAAACAGCCAGTTCCGACTCGACCGTTCTGTCAAGATTAATGGACCACGATGCTTCATTCGTTCCGAGTAGAGAAACTGACGTTCCGGAAAGATAATCAATGGCTCCCTGCACATCTGTGGCTGGAATCAGAGAAACGGTAGGGTCGTAAGAAACGTCTCGGGCCTCGGTCGAAACCCCACGAGGATAAACTCCCTTCTTTGTCGTGAAATTATAGGCACCGACGTAAAGCTCGTTCGGAGGAATAGTCTGATAACTAATCGGTTCAAAACGAAGAGTGAGAATATTTGCAGGACCAGCGGTTCCAATAATAGCCGAATCTTGAGTGGCGGGTCCGATAGAGCCGGTCGCAAGGGAATAAATCATCGATCCATAAAGCATCTCGGCACTAGAGAACGAAATAATGTCCGTGGCTGGATGTTCGGTAAACCGAGGATCGGTCAGCCAATAATAGGCCAACGCCTGATTCGAGAAAAGACTCTGAAGATAAGCGGAAAGATGGTCCCATTCAACAGATCGTTGACGCAAATTAAACGTCTGCGGATCAACATCCGTATCAAGAACCGTTCTCGGAAGAATTGAGGGGCCGGAGAGCATCTGAAGCAGATTAGTCTCGACGTACCTCTGCGCGACCGAACTCGAAACATATTGATCGAGCGTCAGCGTAACGTCTTCTTCGTAGTGAACTATGATTTGGGGATCAAGGTCATAGATGTTGACGGCGGGTAGAACCTTGCCCCTTAAAACGACATCGGACATGACGCCCTCTTAAAGGATTTGCTCGGCCTTCGCCTCGACCACCAGCCCCATCTTGAGCGCGTGTTGCAGTATCCGGCTCCTCTGAAGGTCTTTCAAGGAACAGAGAGCCATCAGATTCACGGGACTTCCCGCCGGAATGTTTACCGGCTTGGGCAAGTCCGAGATACACACCGAAGCCCGAACGGCCTTTACCCATGTCGGGATGAAGGCCACGGGCTTACGATTGCTCGCTTTTGCTATAGGCATCGTGATTTTCAAGACTTTCTCCTTACGTGGTCTGCTTCCACACAGCGGCCCCGGTGACAGCACTCAAACACACATACTCGTTCTGAAGCACGATATCGTACCAGCGGGAACCAATCGTGTAGCCCTGCGTGTCGTCATCACTCACTCCCGGAGCCACGGTGGCCGCAAAATTGTATTTCAAAGCCACGGCATCTGCGGTCGCACCTTGACCAATGATAGCACCGGTCAAGGGCAACTGCACCGTTCCGTCGGGAATCCTGACCACCGTTCCGTCGGAGTCGATTTCAATCATCGTCGAACCGAGTTCGATGAACTTGCCAGAATAGGTCTGAAACTTGAACAGGGTCGGGTTCGACGTACCCTGAAGAAGCCCACTCAGTTCCGCCCCAAGTCCCTGAACATTGAGAGATGAGAAAATGGTGCCGGTCGGGCTGAATGATACGTTCTCCGACTGCTCCGAGATTCCTTTGGGAACGTAAACTTCCTTATTTGAGAAGTCATAACTCGCGACAATGACTTCGTTGTCCAGAAGCGTATACGGGATAGTACACATCTTCAAGGTCACGGTATTCAGAGTCGTGTTGAGAATCGCCACGACGTAGGAATCATCCGTGGCCGGGCCGATGGTACTTCCGGTCAAGGCATAAACAATGTTCCCAAACACCAGCTTGCCGTTCCCGAAAGATACGACATTGGGCGTGTCATCGTTGAACTTGGGGTCCTGCGCCCAATAATAGTCCTGACCCTGAAGAACAAACACGAGTTCTTGACTCAAGTGAGCCAAACGGACCACGCCGTTCCGGATGTTGAAGGAATTACGGTCCACATCCGAGATAGAAGGGTCCACGCTCGGCGGAGTCGCGGGGTCGAGAACGATTTGCAATAGATTGCCCGCTATCATTGCCGTAACGTCCGAGCTGCTATTGAATTGAGTCGGAGTCAGTTCGATTACTTGGTCCTTTAAGACCGGAACGTCCCCGAGGTCATAGATGACGACCTTTGGGTAAATTAAACCTTTCACTCGGATGCCCATTTAAGTCTCCTTAAAGACCGAAGGTATTCGCCATGTTCGGCAACATCGAAAGAGGTCTTGTAACCCTGAACGGTAATCTCTGGCTCCCCAAACCGATTGCTCTCGGCCTGTGAGACAATTTCCACATCTTGACCTTCTCCATGAAAAACCGACACGCCTCATCCTTCATGGCTCGGTAATCGGCAGGGCGATTCGTAATCTTGAAGCTCACCCCATCATTATAATCAAGAACGTTTGCGATTTCCTTCGTCGCTCTCTCAAAAAGAGCCCGACACTTCACGGATTCCTCGATGACGGGTATCGCGTCCTCGGGTAACGTATCCCACGTATAGTTTGTGACCATGGCCCCGGAACCATTAAAATCATTAATCGCCGCACGGAGCCACATGTAAAGTTGGGTTCCAGTCCACTTGTATTGAGTAATGGCATCAAGCTGATAAAAAGCTGGGTTGATGTCTCCGAGGTCCATACGAACGAGGTCCATGACCTCATGAATCCGGCTCAAATATCCTCCGGCTCCCGGGACCGAGAACGTGCCGATCTTTCCGCCCGCGTCCTTAAAAGCCACCTGATACATGTCGTTCACGGTACCCGAAGCGTCCTCGTACTCGCTAATCCAAGTGTTCGTCGAACTCTTGGCCGCGCCATCGCTCGTCGCATCGATTTCAGCGATTTGAACGAATGGGCCGAACCCACCGGTTTGTTTTTGTACAATGACCTTTCGGACATCGGGATCAGGACCGACTTCATATTTATCAGGAACCGCCCATTGAATAAAAAGGCTCATCAGTTTCCTCGTTTTTCGATACGGATAATACTCACTTGCAACGGAGTAAAATCCATCGGTAATCCTACCGGAACCCTGATCGAATCGCTGAACTGGGATTCGGACGTGCCTACTATCGACGTAACTCTATAATAATACACGTTTCCGTTCAAAACTGTTGAGTCAATATATTCAACTTCATCAGTTAAAGGTTGAGGAATCATTACCGCATTGATTTTTGCCCCGTTCAGCATTGGATCAGGAGAACGATAAAGGTTATAACCATCAACCCCCGCTTCCTTATCCCAAATAATAGAGATGGACATTACTTGACCTCGTATCGTAAACCGGTAGGAGCATCTGGAATAGGCTCTGAAGATTCGTAAATCCCACCGGGAGAGGTTAACCGTTCAAAAGCAAACGAACGCTGAGTCGCTTCAATGCCATGTTGATATGATGTTATTCTTGAACAGGCCCCGATAATATCTGATCTTTCCTCGTCGCCCACCGACGCAAAAACGTGTTGATTCCCCAAAGAACCTGTGAATTCACAATGGTAAACATTGGCGCTTGGAGAAGTTACGATAACCACCCCGGGCTCAAAAACAGCTTCTATGGCCGCTGTAATTTCAGCGGGGGTCGAATTCCAAGCTATATCCGCTGTATGAACAGAGCTTCCAACAATCGAAATATTCAAATGGTATTTCAAATCGGGCCAAACATTCGGATTTATCAAAGGGTCACATTGATCGTTAATGGTATACTCGGAAATTTGATTAACGGGCGGAGAAGAACTTCCAGTTCGATATTCCTCATTCACGGAATATACAATCGTTGTCGGGTCTTGCATTGTGTTTCTTTGCGTCAAAACGGTATACCAATCAATCCCCGGACGCATCAATCTCGTAGCCGCCAAAGCTCCTACAAACTCGATATCTATTTCCTCTCCCGCTGTCCCTAACGTGGAAGCGCGAACATCGATATTCCCGACTCCGATTAAAGGATGGGCCTCTAGCACTGATTTAATTTCTGAAAAACTCGCATCTTTGCGAATTTTTCCAGTAGAAATTTCCCTAAAAGTCAAAATATAAGACGAATAATCGGGTGCTGTATCCTCCAATTTAATAGAGCAAGTCTCGTTCTTCACGAAATGAGAAGACGAATTAGGACCCTCAGTTATCAAATTTGGAGGAGTATGAGGAATGTCCACATAGGAAACGAAAAATGCAAAAGATTCATCGCCCGCAACTTCCACATCTACCAAATCTGGATAAATAGAAAATAACATATCGTAGATATAAGCAGATAAAGTCCATGCATCCAATCCCGCAGGAATCACATTTGATTCAACTCCCATACAAGATAATGTATACGGAGCGGGGTCTGTATCCGTGTATGTGATCGTTATTTTAACCAACTCAATTACAGTAATTCTCATCGCTCAGCTCATCCGATCTTAAGATGCAACGAAATTCGAGCGATACGTCCCCTTGAATGTCGCCGCGCCCGCCGAGGCCATCTTAAACCGGACCCACCCGGCCAGATTCCCGATGGACAGCTTGTTGGGAGTCCCAGCGACAAAAGTTACGGCAGTTCCCATATCCGTAAAAGTACCGGCCTCGCTACCATCAGAAACCTGTGGAGTCACCACCACGTTCGCCGTAGTGGCAAGGCCAACGAGGTCCCCTATGGTCCGGCCCGAAAGATTGAGCGGAAGAGAATACTTCGTCTCCGCCCCCGAAAACGACTCATCGATTTTTAGGCTTCCTATTGCCACGCCCATCGCGGTCTCCTTGACTTAAAAAATCGCCCCTAAAGCGGCGGGCTCTAGGGGCGAATCCGGCTTCCGGCTCGCTTAAAGAATCCCGCCCTTGCCATCCGTACCGCCGCCGACGCGAACAGTGTTGGCTTCCACGCCAGTCGGCATGACCCTGCGTTGTTCATCGATGGCCTTCTGCATCTGCTCAATGGTGACTTCGAGGGTCGCTCTCTTCCCGGCATCTTGCGTAGTCTCAAGTTCGTCCTGAAGGTCTCGGAGGTTTTGTTCCATCAGGGCCACGTCAAAGATGTTTCTGTCCCTCGTCTTCGGGGAACTCTTGTCGATGAGTTTGCCCTTCACCGTTGTCTTGATGATGCGGGGGTCGTTCGGCCCATCGATGACCTGAAGGGCCGGGGCCACAGGAGAAAAACCCATATCCCCCGGAAATCCTTCGAGACCTTTCTTGAGACTCCTCGACTTCACCTTCGCATCGTCGTTCACGACAGTTCGCAGTTCGAGGATTTCATCCGGCCGGAGCGTAACTCCCTTACCTTCTTCTCCGCTCTCCGACAAATCGCCGAGATAAGCGATACCACCGGAGATGTTCTGCACGAATTTCACGGCCTTCAACTCTTCCATCGTATACGTCTTCATGTCTTCCTCCTTGGGAAGGCTTTGTTTTTCTTCGTCTGAAAGAAACGGGGGAGGGGATTCCTCCCCCGTTCTTCAGTAATCATCACCGTCCGTCGTTAAACGGTCGGGTCGAACGTCATCTTCTCGACACCCAACGAGTTGAACACGGTCATGCCGAGCAACTCGTAGCCGACAAAGCCGAGCCGGAGGTTGTCCGGATCGTCCGCCGGAATCACGTCCGCATCCTTACGGATGGGCATCCACGCCAGATACTTCGGCGTGGTCAGAGCATAGGCGGTGCCCTGCGGGATTTGATCGGTGACGTAGAAATCCGCGCCCCAGTAGGAGCCGAGATATCCGGTCTCCCGGACCTCCTGCATTCCCACTTGGTCGAGGGTTTGGAACGTCAACCGACGAATGCCCATCGTGGCGAAGGGCGACATAAGGACCGCGCCCACAGGGAGGCGGTTCTTTTCGACCTGCGCGAAACCACGGGCCATGAGGTCACGGTCAAAAGGCAGACCGACGTTCACGACCGGCACGTTAGACAAGGCCGAAGCCGCTTCCAAGAGCCCGAACCCGATGAGGTCCTCACGGAGTTCCATGCCCTCGATAAGACGGTCCTTCGCCCGGTCCAAAGCCCGGTAGCGACGATTGTAGAGTTCGGAGTAAGGAATCTTCACCCTCGAAGCAATCTCGAAGGGTTCCAATTCCACACGCTTTCCGACCATTTCGATGAGGCCGGGAGAGCCGAACTTGCCCACCTTCACAGCAGGGGCCAAAGGTTGGTCCTTGTCGTAAATGAGAGGCACGCCGTCGGGCATTTGCTCGACGATGGCGAACTTGCGGAAAATTCCCTTGTAGTCCAAACGGAACCGCACGGGATTCGCCATGTTCGCGGCGATTTTCGTCAGTCCCGCAGGGGACTGAAGGGCTTGAGTGAGCTGCGCTTCCTTCCTCAACTCGCTCCGCATCTTGGCGAGACGCTCCTCGACGGTCGTTTGACCGGCGTGGCGCACGTATCGCCCTTTCTTCCCGCTGGCCTGATTCAGGAGAGCCTGAAGGCCAGCCATGATATCGTTTTGCGAAACCTGCACTTGAATCACCCCGCTTTCACTTTTAGTCGATGGTCACAGGAGCCAGTTCGATTTCGACAGAGTTGTCGTTAACGCCCTGACCCTTGATGACGGTTGCCACTGCCTTCCCTGCGTCGGGAACGTTCGTGAACTTGCCGTTGGCGTCGATATAAATCCTCTCGCCCTGCACGAACGCAATCGCCGTATCGTAGGGAGCACCCTCCACCACGGTCCCCACGGCATCCGTATTGTCCTGAGAGACGGAAGCATCGTACAACTTCACGATTGCCCCCGAGCCCGTCAGAACCGTCACGTTGCCGTTCTTCAGGTCCTCGTAAGAGGACACCGCCGCCAAGCCAATGAACTTGGCGCGGTCAGCCGCTTTGCACAAACGAACGCCAGAGGCGTCGATGCACAAAGGTTGGCCCCCGAAGTATTTGTTGGCTTGCGCGTCGGCCATGTTGAGCTTGAACTCACCATGCCGCACGCCACCGTTCTTCAGAGTAGCACCCATCCTTGAATCACCCCATTTCCGTTACGATTTACTACCTACCTGCACAACCCGAAGGCCCTGTTCTTCAATCGTCGAACAAGGTCTCGGCGTTGAGGTCTCCTTCCGGCTTGGACGACGCCGACGGTTCCGCAAAAGTCATTCCGCTCCCGGCCGCCCGTGCCGCTTCTCGGATGGAACGGGGAATAAACCCGCCCGGTCTCGCGGAGGAATCAGGCAACGAAGCCCACACCTTGCGAGTCGCCTCGAACTCTTGTTCCGAGGATTTGGACAGCTCGGCGATTTTCTGCTGAAGGTTCGCCTCGGTCACGAGGCCTTTCCGACGGCCGAGTTCAATGGTCTCCTTCACGGCCTTGGACTTCAGCATAGCGAGAAGGCGAGCCTTGGTCTCTTGACGCTCGGCATTCGCCCGACGAAGTTCCGACTCCATCGCCACGTGCTTGCGGGAAGCCTCGACCTTTTCGTCGTCGGCCGCATCTTCCTTTTCCATGCTCTCCATCGCCTTGTCCTCTTCAGCCATCGCTTTGCGAGCTTCGACCAAAAGAGTCATGGCGCGGGTATGGAGGGCTTCCTTCGACGCTCCCTCGACCTTGGTACCGCTCAGGCTCGCCGTAACATTCTCAATGTCGTTGGCGATGCGCTCGAACTTCTGAATGGAAGCCTCGATACTCACGATGTCGGACAAATTCCTCTTCGCCGAGGACGCGTAACCGGCCTTGGCGAGGATAGATGCGCGGACCCTCTTGGCGCGACCGATAGCTTCCATCGCGTCCGCCTTCTCATCGAGGTCCTTAACGGTCTTGGCCGGGCCGTCCTTCGACGTGACCGGAGGCATGGCCGGAACGGGAGCGGAAGCATCGGAGCCAGGAGCTCCCGGAGTACCTTCCGCGACCCTGCGCGAGCCACACTTGGCGTCTTTCTCGTCCTTCTTCTCGCCGTCCTCGTCCTTGTCCTTGTCGTCGGTCGCGATTTTCTTATTAGCGTCGGTGCGCATGGGAGCCGTCTCTTTCAACTCCTCCGTGCCTTCCTGCTGACGCTGTTCCGGCGTCTCGCCCGGTTTGTCCATCGCGGTCTTCGACTTCTCCTGCTCGGCCTTGATGTTGTCCGGGACCTCAGGAGAGCCCATCGAGCCCTTGTTCAGGTCCTCGGCGATAGCCGCACGACGAGCGATACGCGAGGCCGCGCCGAAGCGCTCCTTCGCCGACTTCTCGGCATCCTCAAACGACCGCCCCTTCTGCATCTCGGAGACCATATGGTCCATGCGAGCGCCTTCCGAATCGGCGGCGGT
>Ga0172381_10003593_pt1 | contig 16366 bp, 16 predicted proteins | sample Leawel6488metaG_FD_119754 | JGI IMG/M metagenome (GOLD analysis project Ga0172381, IMG submission 119754) | Leachate microbial communities from a municipal landfill in Southern Ontario, Canada - Leachate well 64-88 metaG | ecosystem: Engineered > Solid waste > Landfill > Unclassified | place... | reverse complement strand
TTCTTCTTTTTCACGTCTGTTTTCGTGGTGGACTTCATTTGCGTTCTCCTTGTTGGTGTCGCTAAGACGCGGAATGGCCGCTTCTGTGTTTTTACGGTATTCTTCAAAAACTTCAATTTTTCTTTGTGTTACTTGTGCGAATCCTCAGAACCGCGCAATCTTGTAAGAATCGACATGTTGTCGGATATGGTATCCTTTGTGTATATTATGGGTGTTGGAAACATCATGACTACATCGAATAATCAATATTTGTTTTTCATGAAACGACAATATTTAACACGGAGGAAATATGCCACAATCAGCAGCACAGAGCAAGCACGTAGGCGACGACATCAAAGCGCTTAGTGAAGCGTGGATCGCAGGCTGCACACAAGACGACTTGATCAAGATCATGCCAGGACGCACAAAGCACCAAGCAATGGTCGAGATATGCAGGTTGCGCCAGAAGTACGGATCCACTTTGTTTCCACATCGAAAAGCGGCTATAGCATCCGGAGGCTATTCAACCGCCAAGGTGAAACGCATCTCCAAGTTGTGGAAGGCGATGGCTCCTTACGAAAGCATCGCGGATGAACTTGGATTCACGAATCCGGATTCGCTCTGGGCAGTCATCACGTTACTTAGGAAAGAGTACGGCGAAGACATGTTCCCACGCCGTCGCGATATCAAGAAGAAAGCTGCCAAGTAATGGCGGAACTTCCAATCGTCGTGATAACGAAGAAGAAATCTGTGGCTTTCGTAGGCAGTGCTGGCTCGTTCGATACTGCCACTCGGAAGTTGATTGACTACTGCAACACGCACGCACTGGTGTTCAAACCATCACGCTTGCGCTGTCTGTCGTCTTCGAGTCGCATCGTACTGCACGAGGAATCAACCTACGCATTCCCGGCATTCATATACGACATGAACTCGAAGAAGCCCACACAAACAAAAGCCACCAAGCCAGCTAAGGCACCAAAACCCAAGCGAAAGGACAAGTAGGAGATGTTGATTCTTTGGTTGTTATGCACAACGCTAGCGACAAAGTGCTCGAACCGCATTGATCGATACACGTCCTTGTCGGGTTGCGAACTGGCACAACTGAATTCCAAGATAAGGGAGTACGAGAAAACCAATCCACCAGACGCCGAGATCGAGGATCTTGATTCCATGGTGGCTTATCACGACTCGCTCAGTGCCTACCTGGATGCGCAAAGATTCATCCTGCTGCGCGACTACAAATTCAAGACAGTTTGTTCTGTTTGTTATGAAAACCACCTGTCTTGCGGCAATCGCAAGGCCGGATCACTCGAATTCACCTGCATCAATGAGGGACGTTTCCAAAAATGATCTTCCTATGTCTGTCTCTGCTCGCTCTTTTCAGCTTCGCTGCGTTGTTCTTCCTGGCAATGCACTACAGAACACGTTCACGGAGCAAGGTACTGTACTGGACATTGTTCGCGTTCGTGATCGCTTCGTTGGTCTTCTGCTTGAGTTTGTTGGCAAGCTCTACTTCCAAAGCTAACACATCATCAACGATGCATGTGTTTGGCAGAAGCGGATGGTGCTCGTAGATTTATTTGCGTTTTTACACACAAACCGTAAAGTAAAGCAATCGGCGCAAGCTGCGTCCGCAAAAACAAGCACGGAGAACACAATGGCCAAACCCGCCAAGATTCAGAAGAAAAAGAAGACCACGGCAACGAAGGCAAAGCTTTCCAAAGGCAAGAAGCCGAAAGTTTTGGAGAAATCTTCGTCAAAGGTCACCAAGAAGAAGCAGAAGTCTTCGAAGGAGGACGAGGAAGTTATCAGGAAGAAGCGGGCCAAGGCCAAGCGTGCTGTGGAAGACGATGACATCGAATCCGAAGACGACATCGAATCCGAAGACACTGTCGATGACATCGAAGATCCAGACGAAGGTGATGGCGCGGATGGTGATAGCGACGCCGATTCGGATGATGACAGCGACGCCGATTCCGACGAAGACGATCGCCCTAACCTGAATGACATCTCGAAGATTGATCCAGGCCCTGATGCTTCGGAAGTTCCTTGTGGTTTCTTCTGTGGGAAGTGCCGCAGGTTCGTCAAGATCAACGCTCCTCGCAGAAACGATCCGGAATGGCTCACGCAGCAGATGGGAATGAAGTCCCAGAAGCGTTGTCCTTTCCTGTTCCCGGAGGAAGTTGATCTCAAGCCAGGAGAACACATCGTAGACTTTGTTGTTACCGCAGACGACAAGGCATGCGACAAGTTCGACTTCAACGAAGAAGTAGCCACCGAGGATCTCGCAAAGGCTCTCGACATCGTGCGTACGCGCTTGGATACCGACACGCTGAACATCCTCAGCTATCAGGTCGACAAGATCCGAAGGCTGAAGGAGATGGAAGACAGCTTCGGTTACAAGCTCGGAGAGAAGTTCCGCGTCGTTCCTCCAGGATTGGACATCTCCGTCCTTGCCGAGGTGATCGATTTCCAGAAGAAGAAGGGAGCCGAGGTTATCGTTCGTCCATTGCACAAGACCAAAGACGTTCCGTCGCGCATGGCAATTCCTGCACGTCGCGCATCCGAGGTGTCGTGATGACAATCAAAGTCAAGAACACACAGCGCGTCGTCGTGTACACAGGAGAGCTTTCCTGTCCTGTGAACGACCGCAAGAACGCAGTCACGGCGATTGATACCGTTCTCAAGAGCGTAAAGACGCGAGAAATCTCGATTCCACAAGAACAGGTTATTGCACTGCAGAATGTCCAGGAATGTCTTCTGGCACTCAAGCCAGTAGACACCGAAAAGAAGTAAACCACATCCAGAAAGGCCGCATGGTCAGTGCGGCCTTTTTTTTGTTTTCACCTTTCGCTTTTTCACACATACATGGAGAAATAACTGATGAGCACTGTCACTTTTGGAAGCCTTTTTGAATCCATCGGAATTGCCGGTTGGGAACATCTGGAAGTCCCGTTGTTCTGCGCCTTGAAGACTCGCGTTCCCGTGAATCTCATCGGCGACAAAGGCACATCGAAGACGACAAGTGTAGAGCGTCTTGCCATTGCCATCCAAGGCAAGAACTGTCGTTTTCAGAAGTACGACACGCCGGACGTTTCGCTTGATCAGGTTCTCGGCTTCTTGAATCTGAAGAAGATGGAAGAAGGCATCGTCGATTTCGTCAAGACCGGAACGTCCATCTGGAACAAGACGTTCGTTCTGTGGGATGAGCTTCCACGTGTCGGTCCTATGATGCAGGGAAAGCTGATGGAAGTTATCAGGACAGGAAGGATCCATGATATCAAGTCGGATGTAGTCTTCCAGTTCGCAACGTCCAATCCTCCACGAGATACGAAAACGTCAGTCGGCCACGACACGCATTTCCTTGGCGATGCATTGGCCTCTCGCTTCTTCCATCTTCACGTACCTCGTGTTGATGTTGCGAAGTTCGACAAGATCATGAGCCTCCGCAGTGTCGGTCGGGCTTACGAAGAGCAGGACTTGGCAAAGATCGCGGCAGCATCCGCACCCATCCAGAATATCTGGATGGAGTTCAGTCGCGCAGTCCCAAGCGAAGACGAGTGCAATAACGCATACAAGCTGGTACGCGCATTGCTCGCCGACGGCAAGCTGAGCTACATCGACGGAAGAACTCTCGTACGCATGTCCGACATGCTTGCCGAGCTTTTCTGCTTGGCACGCGTCGTACCTGCATCACGGTCCAGCCTGATCGATAACATCGTGGCTGTCATCGTAGGCAACATCGCGGAACTCAACGGCATCGTCAGAAACGACAAGAGTTCCGATCTCAACATGATCGTCGCGATCATCAAGCCCATGGCGCAATCCCTCGCCATGAACACCAAGTCGGACGTGTCCAACAAAATCAGGACCATGCCGTTCATGATGATCCAGAACGGCAAGTTCGATGACACCACGATTTCAGAGTACATCAGGATCCTCAACCAGGAACCGACGCAGGCCAACATCACAGATGGAATTTCCAGTCTGTTCCGCAAGCTTCCTGCCAGCAACAAATACAGAGCACCTGCCTATCGCGTGGGTCACAAGCATGCGATTGCAAAGCTGCTGGACTTTGCTGGGCTGAAGAACATCACAGTCGTCCACGTGTCCATGTTTGATGGTATCACAGAAGATGTCGATGTTACAGGATCGGATTACGCAAAGATCGCCGAAGCGCTGCACAACACGTGGTACAAAGCCTGCAACCTCTGAGGTATCGAATGAACATCGAAGACCATTTGCCTCCCGATCCTCCGGAGATAGATGCTTTCCAACAGCAATTGGCAATCGCGCTGGAATCCGGAGATCTCGCCGAAGCTTCGCGCATGCTGACATCTGGGATGCTTGATTTCTTCGCGACGTACCGGGAAGAACCTCTCCTGTTCGGATTGCTGCGCATCGCCAACGCCGTCATAGTGGAAGACTGCGCAGGCACAAACGTTATTTTCAATACGAAACGCAAAGTGATGCATGTTCCTGTGGAAGTGGCACGCAGGATCGCCAACATGCACGATCTTGCCTGCTTGCTTCTGGTAGAGAGGTCGCGTCTTGTCGTGCTTCGCAGCACGCACTGCACCTTCGCCGACACGTACAAGGATTTCGACTTCACGCAACGCAGTCATCGTTATGTATTCGACATGGCATTGTCGTGTTGGAGCATAGCGCTGGCACGTTGCTATTGCGCATCCATCCTGCCTGAGCGCCTCTATGCCATGTACGCTGACCTCCAGCACAATGTCATGCATGGGGTTGCGCCAGACATGCTCGCCGCCGCGCTAAAGGACAGGTTCCCCAACATAGCCAAGGTCTATCTCGAACTGTACAACATGGGAGGGCAGGAGCAGTACCACTTCATGTTGAATCGCGTCGCCAGCGATTCAACAATAACATTACCATTCATCCACGTGTTCGACCACTTCTGGAAAGACCTGTCGAAAGACGCTCCGTCGAACGAGGACCTCGAAAACGAAGAAGCCGCACGGCTTGCCCAGAACCATGAATCCGACGGCGAAGAAAGCGGCCCTGCTGACAAGCAGGAAGAAATCAAAGCGTCGAACTCAAAGCAAGGCAACGGCAATGGTTCTGGCGGCCTCGGCAACATGTACGCCGTGCCTGTTGTCGACATCGACGTGGATTCGGAATTGGACCAGTACTTGGCCGAGTTCTTTCGTATCGTTATCAAGAAGGATAGTTTCCACAGTTCGATGCATGGTGCCGAACGCAACGTCGCCGACCTGGATCGCATCAGGACGGTATTCAAGGGTCTTGGTCACGGCATCATGCTTGAAGCAGAGAATCAGGAAGATGCTTTGTATTACGGTGACATCGCGATTCCGCAGCATCCAACATCCCGTGATCTTGCCATGCATGTTCAAGGCTACACTCCTGCGTTATGGGAAACGCAGATGATGCAGACGACCAACAAGGCGCATTCAAAGTACGCTGCCTACTACGACGTGTCTGGATCGATGTTCGCGTGGTTCCAGGTTGTTCGTCCTTTTCTGCACACGCTGGGGCCTGTTCTGGATTCGAACGCTCTGTATGGATTCAGCACTGGTGTCCGCAGTATCGACATGGATGCTTGTCACATTATGACGACAGGAGGCACAAAAATCGAGTGTGCATTGAAACACGCTCGCGCGCATGGAATCACGCATTTGATTTTGATATCCGACCTCGAAGATTGGTCGAACCAGCCTCTTGACACCGAAGGATTGGAACACATCGTTATAATATGCACCGACAAGACGACGGCCCTCAAGGACACCGTGTTTCGAAATCCACACCCGACGACGAAGATCGACTACATGACATTGAGGCTCCAGGACGTTGTTCGCGATGCTACCAAAAGGATGCCGAGCTTCAACAAGAAAACAATCGCAAGCGCTTTGGGAAGCAGTACTTGTGAAATAACAGCACAAGCAAATGTACCCAAAGACGAGTATATAGAGACCGACGAGCCTGATGATGGGGAGGACGACGATTATTGAGGCATTTCCGATGCCTTCATGATCATGCTGTCGACTTTCGTGTTTTCATGTTTATCGCGATTTTCGGAACAAAACCGTAAAAACACATCACGGTCGGAGAAATACCCGTAATTTTGATTGCGGGGCTTTCTGTTCCGAATTTCGAGAACTCAACACCAAAACACGGAGAGAACAACATGGCCAAGGATTTCAACAGCATCAGCGCGTTCGTCGGCAAGTCCGTCATCGTCAACATGGTTAAGCGTGGTACCGAGGAAATCACCGGAACCGTCGAGTCCGTCAAGGACGGCATCGTCACACTGACTCAGGTTTCGCGTGGTTCCACATACACCTACCGCATTCCCGCCACCGAAATCGTGTACACGAAGTCGGACAAGAAAGCAGTGCTCAAGGAAGGCGTCGAAGTTACGATCGAGCGCAGCATCAACAAGATCGTGAAGTTCAAGGGCGACATCGTCGGTGCCGACGCCAACGGCATTGTTCTCGATCGTGGTGAGGTTCGTGGCTCTCTCGTGAAGAGCTACATCCCGTTCGTGAAGATCGACAGCCTCGACTACCGCGAACAGACCGAGGAAGGAAAGGCACGTTCCGCGAAGGCGGCAGCTCGCATGAAGAAGGCAAAGGGATCCGAAAAGTCCGAGAAGTCGGAAAAGAAAGCCAAGAAGTCTGACAAGGCCGATAAGAAGGCCAAGAAGTCAAAGAAGTGATTATTTGAGTTAATGCATTGGCGTGCTTGTTTGTTCTGCAGGTAGGCACACTAATACACGGGGCAATAGCTCAGTTGGTCAGAGCAAGCAGCTCATAACTGTTAGGTCGTGGTTTCAAATACCACTTGCCCCATTAATATCCTAAGCTGGAGAATCAAGTGAAGCTTAAGCACAATCATGCCTATATCTCTAATGGTTATGTTCTAGTTTATGATCCATGCAATCCGTACGCTAGGGATGGCTGGATATACGAGCACATAAAAGTAGCTAGTGCATCATTAGGTAGACCATTGCGTAAGAGTGAAGTAGTCCATCACCTGGACGGCAACCGCATGAATAATAGATTAGGAAACCTATTGGTGATGCTGAAGAGTCAGCATATTAAACTTCACATGTACATGGATAGGGTATCGTCTGGTCGTGCAAAGACATTTAAGCGGTCAAATAAGACATGCTGTGCCGCTTGTGGCTGTACTCTTCAACTTAAGCAGGAAGTTGCATGCTCTTCTAACTGTTTAAGCATACTCAAAGCAGAAAAGTCAAAGCGGCCGTCAAAGCAGAAACTGCGGGCAGACTTACATAGCGGCTTATCTTGGTTAGCTCTTGGGAGGCAGTACGGAGTATCAGACAATGCCGTGCGTAAATGGGCACGGTCTTACAATCTGATTACATAAGCATTTACCTTATACACGATCCGGGGTTCGAGTCCCAGAAGCCCCATTTTCATTTAATGTTATGAGGTGTCGTCCAACGGCAGGACAGCGGTTTTTGGTACCGCGAATGTTGGTTCGATTCCAGCCACCTCAATATTCATTCTTGGAATCAAACACAAAAACAGTGGAGCGTTCGCAAGATCGCTCCACTTTTGCGTTTGGTAGAGACCAGTTAGTTGTTTGGAGGAGTAGCAGTCATGCCGCACATAATCGTCGAAATTCCATATGCAAAATCAGTCAGACTAGGATTGGGATTGTCGCAACAAAAGCTGTCTGACATGCTTGGCGTGCCTGTCCGCACATACCAGGAATGGAAACAAGGAAGACGCCAGCCAACAGGAGCCGCGAAGACGTTGCTTCGCTTGATTGCCAAGAAGCCGGAACTTCTTGAAGAGATCGACAAGTTGAACTGAGTTATAAGCAAGAACACAAAGCCATCCAAACCAAAGACAAATCATGCCCACATTCGAGAAGATAGACCGGCCACGTACAAGTTTCATCGATTCCAGGCTTGATGGGATGGGTGGCTTTGTGTTGTACAAGCATGGTTCTGCGTTGCTTGAAACTCCTGGCTTTCGAGGTGCCTCGCATCTAGGCGAACACCTGTTCGCACGCTCCTACATGCGTTTCGGCGACGCCATATCGACGCTTGGTTTGGATGCGAACGCATGCACGCATGGTCACAAGATCGAGTTCTACGGATTCGGACTTGAGTCTTCGGTACTTGAATTCATAACCAACATCATGTTGCATGACAACAAGTATGTTTTGCGGCATGTCCCGAGCCGTGAGGACTTCGAGCGGGAACGCAATGTCGTGATTCAGGAATATGAAGGAGCATTGTCGGATCCAAAAGTAGCGTTGTGGTTGAACATCCAGCGAAAGCATTACGGCTACTATTCTGGTTATGGATATCTTGAGGATTTGCGCAATCTCACCTATGATGCCTTCATGGAATTCTACGACGCCACGTTCAGGCAATTCACGGGAATCGCGTATGTGGGCAATATCGAAAAACTGAGCGGCCAGAACGACGCATTGCCAGATTGGGCGCATCCGGAATTTTGGATGGTTCCCGGACGAGAGAACGAACTCCAATACATAACGAAAATCGCACCGACACTGCCAGAGCTTGCAAGTGATGATCCCGAGTATGATCCCAACTACAAGCCCGAGTTTTTCGGAGGCTCCGATCGAGAAACGATCATCATGGACTGGATCGGGTTCGATTGCCACGAGTACGAGAGGAAAATCATCTCGCAGTTGTGGAACTGCGGTACTGTCGATAGCTCGCCGCTGATGGTCGAACTGCGCAAGAAAGCAGGCCTTTGCTACGCCGCGTACATTGATGCGGAACACAGACCTACGAACATGCTGAGCACATGGATAACGACAGCGCCAGAGAACGTATCCAAGGTTCGCGAGATTACACGCAATGTCTTCGCGAATTACCAAGACCATATCACGTATGAACGCTACATGACGACATGCTCATACATAAAGAGGGTTATCGAAGAGCAGAGTCTGTTGAATTTCAAGCACAGTTGGTTGACTCGCTTCTATTCACAAAGCGATACTGTTTTGACTCTTGAGAGGTTAAACGAATTCACTTATGAGAGATGTCTGCACTTGCTGGATCAGATGAAGCAGACCTGGATGCATGCTGAAGCAGGCACGTCCATCATTCTTGATTGAAGATCCGTAAAGTACACAAGACAATCAAAGCAGAGCGATAGGAAAGCATAATGACCAAAGCAGCAAAGACACCAGCATATAGCGCAGACTCTCTCAAGGTTCTGCGCTTCCCTGAGAATATCCGTAAGCGACCATCAATGTACGTCGGAGGTATAACGTCAGAGACAGGTGTCTTTCGGTTGTTTCGCGAAGGCTTTGACAATATCTTAGATGAAGCCATGAATGGTCACGGAACATGCGCCTGGGTTTCATACAACACAAAGACAAATGTCTTCGTTGTGTGTGATCGAGGCCGTGGCATACCAACAGGTATGAACAAAAAGGAAGGGAAGTCCAGTATTGAGCTGGCCTTCACATCCATGCACGGCTCCGGCAAGTTCGATCAAGCAAACTACACAGCAAGTGCTGGAATGAACGGTATCGGCCTTAAGGCAGTAGCCGCATTAAGCGAGTACGTTAGTGCTTATTCAGCAAACGAAGGTGTTTGGAAATCACTGCATCTCAAGCGCGGCATTGTTCAAGGAGCAGTGAAGAAAGAGAAGCCAAATTATGCGTGGGCCAAAAAGATTTCTGGAACCATCATCGAATGGAAGCCAGATACCAAGATTTTTGGAACAGAGGTTATCAGTGTTGAGCGCATGCATCGTGAGCTGCGGTATGCCACAATGCTCAATCCAGGATTTAGCGTTGAATTTGTTGTAGATGGCAAATCAACCACATACGTTTCTGAGAACGGCTTGCTTGATATGGTCTACGGGACGGAAGAGCAGAAGCAGCAAGCTCTTGTTAAGCCATTCCAATTCCTGGATAAGAAGAAAATCGATATCGCTTTGGTTTGGCATGACGACGATCTCCAGGAAACATGGAGCTTCGTCAACAGCTCGAATACTCCCGAAGAAGGAACGCATGTCCAGGGAGCACGAGCAGCCGTCCTTGAGGCGCTGCGTGAGGAAATGACGACCGCTGTCAAGACAGTCAAATCCAAATCTGCCAAGTCGAAGAAGACCAAGGATGACAATGTTGATGCCAAGTACCTCTTGATGGGAATGCGCATGGCCATCAATTGGCGCATGGTAGATCCCATGTTTTCGGGCCAAACAAAAGACAAGCTGACAAGTTCTGAAGCTGTTACAGCAGTCAAGAATATTGTGCTTCCTGAATTCAGCGGCTTCTTGAAAAAGAATCCGAAGCTCATCAACACATTGATTGATCGAGCACGTAAGTTCCAGCAGGCCTCTGAGAAATTCCAACAGGACTTGAAGGCAGTCAAGTCAATCAAGCTTGCCGATCCAACAAGTCGTGGTATCCTTCCTGGAAAGCTAACTCAAGCACATGGCTACAAGCCAGATGACAAGGAACTCATTCTTGTCGAGGGCGACAGTGCCGAATCTGGATGCAAGAAGGCACGTATGCCTTGGCAAGAGATCTTGCCTCTGCGCGGCAAGCTTCCCAATCCCATACGTACGGCCACAGCAAAGTTCATGTCGAACGAGGAAGTTCTTGGTATCTTCACAGCAGTGGGTGTTCTTCCAGGCGAAAGTTACGATTCCAAGAAAAGAAGAATTGGTAGGATTGGTTTTCTTCCTGACGCCGATCCCGACGGCAAGCATATCAATTCCGAACTCATCGCGTTTGCCACCAAGTACTTGCCAGACTTCCTTGCCAAAGGAAAGATTTTCTACATCAACTCACCACTGTTCGTTGGTTCGCTCCGTGGGACCAAGAAGTACGCAAACACGACAGAAGAGCTTCTCGCGTTGTTCCCAGAGAAGGACCGCAAGAGTGTTTTGGTTACGCGCATGAAGGGCTGGGCGGAAGCATCAGCCGAAGATCTGAAGACGATCGCAATGGATCCGACAACACGAAGCATCGTGCAGTTGTCTTCAAGCGACAAGGACGCAGGAATTGTGACTAGTGTTATGGGAGAAGACGGAGCGTTCCGTAAAGAGATGCTAGGGATCAAAGAAGGAGAAGTTTAATGTCAGCGGTACGCAAGTCTGCCCAAGCCACAACGGTTGATGCCAATGTCACGGTGAAATCAACAGGCGTTCAGATCGTAGAGCATATGCGTGAGTATGGTACTTACGTTATTGAGGATCGTGCTGTCCCTGATTTTCGCGATGGATGCAAGCCGAGCCAACGCAGGCTTCTGTATGCCATGAAAATGATTGGCATCACACCAACAGGAAACACGGTCAAGGTGTCGCGCATCTCCGGCGAGGCGATGGGTAAATTCCATCCTCATGGCGACGCCAGTCTCAATCAGGCATTGGTTGACATGACTCACGTTCGATACCCTCTCGTGCAGGGTCAGGGTGAGTTTGGATCTGCTATCTCTCGTGCTGGTGCTGCTCGTTACATCGAGGCACGTTTTCACAAGTTGGCCAATGATCATTTCGCATGCCTTGATGTGGCGGACATGGTTCCCAACTACTCGGCCACAGATAGCGAGCCTGTAGTCATCAACACAAGACTTCCATTGATGCTGATGAATGGTGCCAGTGGCATCGCTGTAGGGATGTCGACAAACATTCCATCAAATAATCTGAAAGAGCTTGTCGATGCACTAACCTATGTGGCCAAATCCAAAAAGGAAGCCACGCTTGCTGGCGTCATGCAGTACATCAAAGGACCGGACTGTGCTCTTGGTGGTATTCTTACATCAACACAAAAGGAAATTGCCGAGGTGTACGGCAATGGAGCAGGCCGACTTGAGTTTGCTTGTGAGTATCGCTTCGAGAAAGATGGAGACATAACGAATATAGTCGTGTTCGGCTTTCCGGACTGCTTTGGCATTCAGGGATTCATCTCGAAGATGGAAGTACTTGCCGAGAACAAGATCATCAAGTATGTCGAGTCAGACTTCGAGCTGACTCCTGGAAAGAAGTCCGACAATGACAAGCGCGTCATTGTACGAATTGGTGTTGACAACAAGTCTGCCATGGAGAAGGTTCTTAAGCAGTTGAATTGCGCTGAATCCTACCAATTCAACGTAACAGTGCGTCATAGCTCACACACCGAACTTCGTTCGCGCATGAACATCTTGGATTATATGAAGTCCTGGATCCGCTGGCGCAAGGGCGAAGAGAAGAAGATGCTTGACCTGGAGCATAAGAAACTGTCGGAATCCCTGCACAGAGAGAATCTTCGTCTGCTGGGTATGCTCAACATCGACGCAGTGCTTGCAGCCGTCAAGCAATCGAAGACAGATCCCGCAGAACATCTCGCCAAAGCATTGAAGCTCAAGCTCGAAGATGCTCAGTTCATCGGAACCATTCCGGTCTTCCAATTGAAGAAGGCCAATGTCGAGGATCAGAAAACCAAAATCAAAAAGTTGAAGGATGAGATCGCACGTGTTGAAGATGATCTTGCTCACCTCACTCGCGTTGTCATTCGTTATCTAAAGAAACTTGAACCTTACTTTGACGAACGCCGCACGAAGATTGGAGTGCGTGGACCCCAGAAGTCGAAATTCGAGACGACTGGCGATCCAATCGTGATGATGGCCTCCAAGGACGGCAAGCTGTTCACGAACGTCACCGAGAAGGGATCGACAACCGCTGATGTTATGGCAACTGCCTCCTACGACGGTTGCGTTGTGTTCGATGAATCCGGAATCACTTCCGTGCTTTCGCCATCCGAGTGTGACGGCAAGGCCGGACCTGCCTACAAGAACATTGTCGGCATCGCACCTTCCGAAGCGCCTAGCATTGTCGTCGTTGGCAAGAACGGCAATGCGGTCAAGTTCCCAGGTGGCGATTCGCAGAAGCAGTCGGAATTCTCTTCGATCAAGAACACGCAAGTCGTTGCTGGCTTCGGTGTTACCGATTCTTCGAGCATCCTGGTGTGGGGCAAGAAGGAAGAGGACTTCGCTTGCATCAAGGCATCGAAGATCAAGACCACGCGCAAGAACACTGCAGGAAGCAAGCTTGTCGGCTTCAAGCCCATGCGTGCCATCGCGGTGCATGAAAACCAAGTACTCTACAACAACGAAGGCACTCGTATCAGCATCACGAAGGCCGGAGATGCCGTCGACCACAAGTCCAAGCTCTACATTTTGGATGCTCGGAACATCGTGATCTACAAGACAGGTCGCAGGAAATTCATGGACCGTACGACCGCAATCAAGGAAATCGCGAGGGACAAGTCTAACATTCGATTCGTTTATCCAGTGTCGCCGTTCATGCATGCAGGTGAAACCACGGCTTGATCCTACACGCCGAACATGACAAACCCAATGGCAGTTTTTAAGTTTCTGTCATTGGGTGATTATTGCATCGGTTTAATGGTGTCATTTTGAATTTCAACATAAGACAATGCACATCTAATTATAAACCAACCCATGAAGGCACATCATGATCCTACTGCGCTCCGCAATCCTGGAAGAGATACAGGAAGGCAACATCAATATCTCACCGTTCAACATCACTCATCTCGGAACCAATTCTTACGACTGTACGCTGCAGCCAACTTTGCTTGTGTATACAGGCTATGAGTTGGATATGGGAAAAGCCAATCCGACACGCAGCATCACAATCCCCGAATCGGGTTATGTTCTGGAGCCAGGAGAATTGTATCTCGGAGCGACGAACGAATGCGCCACAAGCAAGAAGTTCGTTCCCTGCCTCGAAGGACGTAGCAGCATTGCACGGCTTGGCATTTCGGTACATCATGCAGCTGGCTTCGGTGATATTGGCTTTAGCTATAACCAAGATGGCGTATGCACCGAAAGTTCATGGACTCTCGAAATTACAGTAGCAAAGCCTGTGCGTGTGTACCCAAACAGAAGGGTATGCCAAGTCTTCTTCATCGATACTCGTGGAGATATCGGAATGTTCGGCATGTACTCCGGCAAATACAATCACCAAAAACTGCCGCAGGCATCTTTGATTTATCAGGATGCCGAAGTGCAGCAATTACCGTAAAATCAAATCAAGAAGCAAGTCCGTGAATCGAAAGCCCAAAGTGCGTGACCAGCACAGCACTTCATGCTGCATGTGACAGCGACACAATACCACGAGAGCGTCACTGTGGAGTTTACTCTGCCAGCTATTTCGATTCGTTACGATGTCCGTGTCGACACGGTAGCCTTGCAAGACATTCAGTATTCGGAGACATAGGCTGCGTAGCTTCTGGCGATCCGCCGCAGCGAGAGGAGTTTACTCTTCATCTGTTTCCGAATACTTGGAGGTGGCGGCTGGGGTTGGTCGCCACCTCCTACTTCACTTAGGTTGCTTGTATCAGTCGCAAGCGGCTTCTATCACTAGCGGTTGGTCTATGCTCGGGGCAACCAAGACTGTCTCTGTGGTTGGGATTGCATCAAGTAGCATCTATTACATTATAGATATGTACTTCTTGTAACAATACGGATAATGAGCACGTATTCTTCCCATGCTAGCACAGGGTTCTCTTCACGCACAGCCATGTGTGGAACACGCATAGGCCGAATGCATGCGGCCAATTGCTTGGTATATGCACACATGGTTGCTGTTGGTCGAGAGGTTACGGAATCGACCTAATAGGGTTCCACGCCTGCTGAGGGTAGCAATACGCCAAGCACTCGAAGTGCATCAGCGGCATTCATCGAGGACGTGTACTGTCGCACCGATGGGACACCAACACCTTGATGGACACGGACTGGGAGTTCAAGCCATATATTGAGCTGAACGGGGCATCGGCAACTAGGTCGATAATTGCATGACGTTGGCCCAGTCGACAAAACGTGATCAACAATTGCGGCATACGATCGATTGATGTTATCGCTCGTACGCTTGACTTACCGTGAATAAAGCAGTGTCGGCGGAAGCACGCACAAAGAACATCAATCCGCAAGTGGACAAGCATGTGTGTTGGACTCGCAGCGAAAGCTGGCCAATGCATGCGTGAGTTTGCGAGGTCTGTCGTGGTTTTGGGAAAGTTGGCTTCTGTCAATAACCTCCCGGTGCTAATGTGCGATCTTTTGCACGACAGCTTAGTAATAAAAGGTCCGCCATACTGGAGCTTTGGACTCGGCCAGTATCGCATCGAAACGAAATTGGAAATCTGCCGCCGATACACGAAACCGAAAAGGGCAGAAATCGACCGGCTGTTCGCCGTGTTGTTATTTCTATCTCGAGCAGGTCGACTTGCTCTTGTGCGGAGTGACTTCACGGTTTTGTGGAAACAAACTGGATCGATGTTCACGTTGAGACACATGCCGAACATGTGGAGATCGACAATAGTCCGTGCTGAAAAGTGCGGTGGTCGTAATTATGCGGAACAAAAATCCCACGGAATACAGATAACGTGGGAACACTTTTGGAGGACACATGTCGGAAAAGACAGCGAAAACAGTCACGGCCACGAAGATGGTTAGCATCTACTTCCATGGAACCTTCCATGAGCTTACGGAAGAAGATGCAACAACACTGCGCGATGCGCTTCTGGAGATCCTGCCTCTTCCCGACAAGAAGCAAGAGTCGCCATCTATGTACGATCTGTGGCGATACCCAGCTTCCCCAGTCACACTTCCGCAATATCCAACATGCCAGCCATTCATACATCAAGTTATTCCAGGAACCTTCCAACCTATCAAACAACATCGAACACGACAAAGGAATCCTGATGAAAGACCAACACCAGCACATCAAAGGCTACAGGGACTTCGACCAAAGCACCGTCGATTTGATCAACAAGATCAAGGAAAAGGGATCCGAGATCGAAACCCTACTGAACGAAGTCAAGGAAGCCAACGCCGATCCGAGATGGCATGCGGTCGCAACGACCGATCTTCAGAAGGGATTCATGGCTTTGGTACGTAGCGTTGCCAAGCCTCAGTCTTTCGCGTAGTTCAAAATGCGCTCATAGCTCAACTGGATAGAGCAACGGTTTTCTAAACCGTTGGTTACGTGTTCGATTCACGTTGGGCGTATATCGCTGCGTTCTTGGTGGAATTGGCATACACGCCAGACTTAGGATCTGGTGCCGCGAGGCATGAGGGTTCGACTCCCTTGGGACGCATTGTTAGTTTGGGGACCATAGCTCAGTCGGTAGAGCGCCTGCTTCATGCAGGAGGTCTGGGGTTCGAGTCCCTGTGGTATCCCGTTGGTGCATGGGCAAAGGCAAGCCATCAGCGCAACTTGCCACCAAAGCCGCCACGTCCAAAGTGGTGCGGGAAGTTATGACTCCCGTTTGTAGGTGTGAATCCTACTGCACAGACCACACTAAGGAGATTTGCTTTGTTCGCTTACCTGTTTGTTCTTTTGTCCACATTTGGATCGTGGTCGCGGTGCGATTCCAT
>Ga0172381_10003592_pt1 | contig 16370 bp, 24 predicted proteins | sample Leawel6488metaG_FD_119754 | JGI IMG/M metagenome (GOLD analysis project Ga0172381, IMG submission 119754) | Leachate microbial communities from a municipal landfill in Southern Ontario, Canada - Leachate well 64-88 metaG | ecosystem: Engineered > Solid waste > Landfill > Unclassified | place... | reverse complement strand
TATTTTTTCAGTAGTTACGGCTTCGTCTGCAATTTTATCAGTGGTTACCGCTCCGTCCACTATTTTTGCTTCTGTCACTGTATCGTCAGGCGGTATCTCGCCACTTCCAGCGGCAAATATAAAATCGAGTGCCTCCTTAACCGTGTCTACCCCCTCAATAACCCCGGCATAGCCAAGATTATCAGCACCGCTTGAACTGCTTGTAGTAGAATTTAGCTCCGCTATCAGGCTGTCATTAATAAATCCAACAATATTATCTGCGTTCTCGTCAAACTTCGCCTTGAGCTGTGCCGCTGTTAGCCCCCCACTATCGTTAGGATCATCGGGAAGGGAGGCGATTATATTTGTATCTTCCGTATATTCAGTAAATGCCATTGTTAAACCCCCTTATTTAGTAATACCGCCAACCTCAACAGGGGCGGTTATATTCATTACAGTACAGGTATCGGTAGAAGAATCATTTTTTAATATGAGTTTTAAAAAGGTAAACTTTTTAGCCTTTATTCTGGCAAGCTTTGAGGCAGGCTTACTATTGGTATTAAAAGAAAAGTTGGCAAAGTTAACATTAGTAAACGTTGCAACCCCGTGTGATAATGTTTTATCGGGATAGCTGCTTGTTATGTCACTTTCCAGATCAACAGTAACGCTTGAATTAGCCTCACTTTTTAAGGTAAGCCAAATGCGGTCTATCCACTTCTTATTATTAAAATAACCAAAGTCCATTGAGCCGGATTCCCAATAAGCGTCTATATCCTCGCCGTTGTAAGAAAGGCTACTATCAAAGTTGAATATCTCTCCGGCATCATTGCCAAAATAGATAGTGCCATCGTTATAAATTACGCTCAAAGCTGATTCCAAAATATCAAGTTTATACCAGGTGTCATTGCGGTAGTTATATACAAGCACGTTGTTATTGTCAATAAACCACGCTTCACCCAAAGTCTGATTATTTAATGTCAGCATATTACTTTGGTCGAACGTCTTATATGTCTTGTCTACCCTCTTACTGATAAGATTTTCCGACATTTGTTCGTAAACATAGCCGCCTTTGGCGATATATACCCCGTCATTTGATGGGAATATTATACCATTTGGCACACTCAATGCACCGTTATAAACCGAACAACCCACGCTCTTTGTCACGTTATTGGTTGCAAAGGTTACTATAACCCGTCCATCATCACCGGTTAGGGTTGAATAAGTCGCATAATAAACACTATCCTCTTTAAAAATAAATAACCGGCTATAATAAGGAACCAAGGCGGTTACAGGTATGCTGTCAAGATCAATGTCCATGCGGTTTAGTTCGGGGAAGTATTCAGCCGAAACAGTTGTTGATCCGGTTTCCAGTTCGCTATAGTAAATGGTATTAGAACCATCACCGTAAACAAATACCCTTGTATTGTTCTCACCGCCAAAGAATTGCACGTATTTCATTTTAATCATGTTATTGGTTACGGCTTTAGTCCAAGTAATAATAACATTGTCTAGGCCATCGGCAGGAGCCGTATCAAACGTTACGGTACCATCCCCAAGGTCTACAGAATAATCGCTTGTAGATAGTGTACTGCCATCGGCTATAACCTTGTCAACGCTTGTTATATCGGTTTCGGCAAGCTGATATAAAACGGTAGAATTGTCACCGTTAAAGTTTTGTATCTTCTGCCCGATTAGCTGATTGATTGGCTCGTATTCAGTGCCAGCCCCACTATCAGGATCGGAGGCTATTAATATAGTCGGAGTATATCCCACGACTTCTATTATGTCTGCCGTACCACCAGCCCAAGATAAGTACTCATGCCCGTTAAGAATATAAAGCTTATCCTTAAAGACAAAGAGCGTACATTTGCCAGCGGTCAAGGTTACGTCTGTATCAAAAGTAAGCTCTGTGTTAGCCTCGCCATCATAGGTGAATACCTTGCCATCTGTAGCAAAGATAAATAAATCACCCCACCAGGTCATACCGTCTATGTCCTCTTCCCCTGCATCAGAGGTATAAAGGCTATAGCCGGACATCTTCTTAAGGTTATTTTCGTAAGTTATCCTAAAGTTTGTCATGTCCGCTGCTTCACCGGGTTTCAATCCACTATCACCGTCAGGGCTTTCATTAAGGCCAAGAAAATTTTCTATCTTTAAATTAACTTTCTTCACTTGTTATCTCACCCCTTACAGAGCTGGATAATGAACCGTATACATTGGTAATGGCTACTTTTGCCGTAGGTTTCTTCTTGGCATATACCTTTTTAAGGCTTTCGTATTTAACTAAAAATGTTTGCGAAGTATTCTCGCTATCTTCTCCCATCTTTAAATAACCAGCCAGCCCAAACGGAAGGACATTGACCGCTAACCGATCGTCAAGGTCAACGCCATCCGTAAAGGCGGTGACTAGGGCTGGTATAGGCTTAGTAGTAGAAGGAAAGGAGGTATTATCGGATAAATTATATAATTCACTTACAAGTATGTTTATAAGTGCTAATGCTCGATTTTTATATGTGTCCAATTCGCTCGAATCAGTTGTACCCGTTGAATCGTCCTGCTCATTCATAAGCTTAATAGAAAGGTCGTACACCTCTTGTACTGTCAGCATAATTATCCTCCTTTTAGAAAGGGAAGGGGATAAAACCCCCTCCCTTATTTCTTCTTAGTACTCTTTGCCTTAGTACTTGGTGTACTTTTCGGCACAGCTTTCTTTACAACAGGAGGCTTCGGGGCTACCGAAACCTCCCTTTTAAAATCATTGATAGGTATAGCACCCAAAAGCGGTTCATTGCAATGAGGACACACGCCCTTACTGGTATGCATATCCCCCATCGCCTCACCGCAGGCACTACACCTATAGTCGTTCTGCTTAATGATTAAGACATAAGCCATGAATTAAACCTCCTAGGAAGCAGATACCGTTACAGTAGCCTCGGAAACAACACTGTCGATATTCCCGGCATGGGTAGCGTACATTCTAAAGGCATAGACAGTGCCGGCCGCATCACCAGATGTATCAAGCGGAGAAGCATAAGTTACGGCGGTTGTACTATCACGGGGGTCTGTGCCATCAAGTGTATACTTGATTGTAGATCCACCGGTTGCGGAAGCAAGGGTGATGGTATCAGTGGAGCTTCCGACATAAGTAGCGGTAGGGGCGGCAACAATAGTGCCGGAAGTATAATGCGTGTAGATAGCGTTGATCTTGTTATTCAATACGAACGCATCATAGATTACACGGCCTTCAACAAGAGTACCGTTGATTCCGGGAGGATTCTTGTGCGTAATATAGTCTTTGAGTTTCTGAGGCCCAACAGTAGCTGATTTGTGGGTAAGGATAAAGGAATCTCCCGTTGGTAAGTAAGACGAAGGAACGGGGATAATGGGAACGCCGTCAACAGTTCCAACTTGTCCATTGATAAGCATTTTCTGTCCAACATCAGAGGCTTTAATAAAGGTGTCATCCTGTTTAATAAAACCTAAGTAAGTATAGGAGCAGAAACACATTCTACCGCTTTGTGGAACTTTGGCATCACCGAGTACGTTTTGTGCGGTTAAAAATACCGAATAGGCATTGGTAGCAGATACCGCTCCGCTTGCACTATGTCCGTTTTTAGTAACCATGCGTAACAGACGGTAAACATCGATTTCCATCGTTTTTCAATATGATTCGCTAAATCATATCCGTTATAAACAGCTATACATTACTGTATAGATAAGACTATCTCTTCACCATCTTTACGATGGGCTATCCATTTCCACTCGCTTGAGTGTACGCTATAATAGCTAGTCGTTGAACTTTCTATGCTAAATTTTCCCATCTATAACCAAACGCAGAGCGCCTCTTACCACAACACACCGCCCTGATATTACGGCTCATACCGCCAATATCTTTTGAATATCGGTATTTTGTTTTATTTAGCCATTCTGCTGCTTGGTAGCTACTAGGAAAAACTATTCCGGTTTCAACACATTTTATTTGCTTTCTCAACCCACCATATAATAAACCAAGACTTGCGGCGTGTTGAGAGTTTTTTAAGTAAGATACCCACTCAAGATTTTCAACCCTATTATCAGTTTTAATGGCGTTAATGTGGTTTACACAAGGCTCATTGTTAGGATTGGGGATAAATGCCTCGGCTACCACCCTGTGTACTGATTTCGTTTTTACGCCATTAAAAAAAGAAGCATCGAATGTTAAATATCCGGTCTTCTTTAGGTTGAGCTTAAGTATCTTGCCTTTTTTTATTACGCTTGTATTATGCTTAATAGCGCAATTTGTTTGGTGATCTACGCTTCGTATTCTACCATGTGTTGAAACTTCATAATGCCCCTCATAGCCTTTTACGGGCTTCCATAATTCCATCGGTACGCCTCCTTGAGTGTGCCTTTTATTTAACATAGCTTAGCTGCTGATTGTCCTGTTTAGGAGTTTCCAGCAATTAGGATGGTTTCATCTACAACTTACGCTGCAGCGCCCCAAAATCTAGGGATTACAACTTCATCAATCTGTCTGCGAAGGGCTTTGCCAGCTTCTTTTGCGCCCATCTGCTCCATCTCGTTGCCCTTGTCAATAGTGAAGGTAAAAGCCCTATCTTTGGCAAGCAGCATTTCCTGTAAGGTATCTTGGAGTTCAGAAGGAGTACCATAACGACTAGAGCCAGTTCTGGCATAATCTCCCATAGCAACAGTAGGAATGGAATAAACCTCTACTGCGCTCACGCCAGTCCATTCATAATCATTGTTTACAGCCCCACCTGTAAGAGTTCCAACCTTAAATCTCTCGTCAACTTTGGGGGAATATTTTTTCGCTAAATTTACAGTCATTATAAATCAATCCTTTCAATTTTAAGTTAATAATCCTCGTTGAATCCCTGCAAGAAGGAATCAACCTTTTTAGCACCGCCGCCTGTACCTTTCTGGCTTTTCGGTGCGTTCTTGGCTTTTTCAGCCTGTTCTCTTTTCCGCTCATCCTCCTTGAATTTGCCAAGGTCGGACTTGAGTTGGTTTATCTCTTTGTCCTTTTCCTTGTTCTCATAATTCAAGTAGGCAGTAACCACGTGTACGCCTTTCTTTATAGCGGCATCAACATCAGCAGGAAGCCTTGTCAATCCGATTGTCTGCGGTCTTATGCTGTTTAGTTGATTGAACTCTGAAACAAAGTCACGCTCAGGAGCCTTTGGTTTAGGCTGGTTTGCCCTAGCTTTAGTAGCGGAACTATATTCCAGTTCAAATAATTTTTTAGCCTTATCTTCCGGTGTACCATCTTCCATAAGCTTCTGAATTTCAAATTGCCGCTGCATTTCTACTGTGCGCTTAGCAAATTCTTTCGGTTCGAGCTTATAAAAAAAAGCAAGGTCTTGAAATTCATCAAGTATCTTACTATCTTCCTCGTACTGCTTTATCTTTTCAGACATTCGCTTTTCATTAAATCCACGCTGTACCCAATCTTTTATTTCTTCGTCTGGTACTTCATGTTCTTTACCGAGAAATACGATCTTTAGTGGTTCGGCCGGCTTTTCCTCCTTAACCTCTTCCTCCTTAACCTCTTCCTTGGGAGGTTCTTCCTCTTTCTTTTCGGTTTCGGATTTAGACGTTTCTTCTTTGGATTCTTCTTCCTCCTTGATTTCTTCCTTTTCTTCTTCATCGTCAAAGCCATCATCTTCGGAGGATCCCGTTTCTCCATCTTCATCAAATCCTGCCAGAAAGTCACTGCCGTATTCCTCTGAGGCAATTACCTTATCGTTCTCTATTTCTTCTTGTTCTTCTGAATCCATAATGTTATCTTCGTCCATTGTGTAGTCCTTTCTCGGCTTGGTTTAGCCGTTGGGCTTGGTTTAGCCCATAATTTTATTTGATACTTTTTGAATCACTTTTTCATAAGCCCGTGGATTGGCTTGTCGCAGCTTTTCAGCTCTGCCAGCTAATTCAAGGGTTTTTTCTATTACCGATCCTATCCCATCTTGTGTATCTGCCATTAATTGCGCTCGCTCCTGCCGAATGATATACTCAAGCACCTTATTCTTTTCGGACAAGTTCCCAACCGGCAATAGCTCGACAAATAGCTTATTATCTATAATCTGTCTGTCAAGTAGGTTTTCTAATGTTTGAGTTTCCCCAATCTCGCTCCAATATGAGGAGGCCCCCACTTCAATCTTAATATTTAGTGCAACATTTTGTAACTCGTCAAAGTTAAATAATCTTACTTCATTTTCCCCCGATTCCTTATTGAACATTAAAACAGAACGTTCTCCGTAATAGTTAGCCATAAAGTCAATAGCGATACGGGCGAAGTCCTGTAAGAATTTATGCTCTCTTATTTCATTAAGTTTAAGCGGAACTGTAGATGATTTTTGCACGGCTATAATAGCACTGGTATTTTCAGGGTTGATGCTGCCAAGTACAGTATCATTAATGCCATTAAGGTCTTTTGTAGTATTAAGCATAAATTCAATAAACTTGTCAAGTTGACTAGAATGATTAGCCGGGTCAATAGTAGTTGCAACGTCTTTGGCGTTGACGTCCCAAAGATTTTCAATGCCAATTGCAGCACCTACCGAATTATCCCAACCATCAGGTATTAACGATGAATTATAAAGAATGGTCGGAAAAGCAGTCCTTGAAAGGCTAATTGCCTGCATACTAGCCATTTTATTTATAGTAATCTGGTTGGTTACCATTTCCGATACAAGAGATTCACCGTGATAATCGTTTAGCCTTGGCTCCCAATTTTGCCAACATACAGGATATAATTTAAGCCCGGTATCTTGCTCTTGCAATATAAGATTTTGTGTACACTCGATCATTTTTATTGTCTTTGTTTCATAGTCACGATAATAAAAAGTCAGTACCGTTACCCTGTTATCATCATTAATAATAGTGAATTGGTTCTCGGTATCGGGCTGAATGGTGTCAATTTCATCTTCGCCTAACCCTATTGCTTTAGCATAAGATTTTAATAGCGAAATATATTCTCTCCGCTCTACTATTATATAGGGCTGCTTTTGGGGATCTGGTTCAGTTACATTACCAAAATAAATATGAACATTACTTATGTTTTCTACATCAATATCCCCGTTGACAGATTCGCCTGTCTGGATATCCTCATTCCAAAAAACATTCCAAGCACCGTCACCATCAACAGCGGTTCTTGTCATAAGAGTAGACAGTATACTATTAAGGTCGATGCGCTCACATATCTTATCCAATTGGTCATTTACTATTTTAGAAACCTGCACCTGGTGGTCGTTAGGCTTACCGGCAAGTCCAATGGGCTTAGTTACTATCTTGGTTTGTGAGGACATAATATTTGCAACCTTAAACTGTACGGTAGGCTTAATAATGTCGAGTACGGAAGTAGGAAGTCCCTCTGTTTCAATCCCCTCCCATTGCCTACCGATATACATATAATTATTTTCTTCAACGGTTTCTGGTAGTTCTATTAGAGCGTTATAGTCTATACCGTCCTGATAGGCTCCCCAAATATCTTGTAGGGACATATCACCATTAACAAGGTTACTTATAATCACGATTTATCCCTACCTTTCATGCCGGCATATGTAGCGATATTATTAACACCCTTGCTTATCTTTTCTCGCTTAGCCTTTTCATCTTCCGGTGTTTCTTTACGTTCCCCTTGATCTGGTACTTGCTGCTTTTGACCATAATAAAAGCCGGCTGCAAAAATCGCACCGGCTAAGATAAATCCGATCATTCCCAATATTAAACTTGACACTAAAATAACCCCCTTATATTCACCGACTTACCGCCAACTATAGTTTGTTTTTTTCTGTGTGAAGTACGCTTATCCGGCAACGGTTCCTCGTTTTCTATCTTCATACTTGGGAGGGGCGGTCTACTCCTTAAGCCATAGCGCAACGCCTCCGGTGCATGAGTGTATTCGTGCGGTTCGCCGGCAACGTCTTCTCGTTTCTTTTCGTCATAAAGTAGAGACGGTATGCTTTTAATTAAGGCGTGGCAATTTTCAAATATTAACAACATTGCACTATCATTGCCGTATTCATCTGGTGTAACCTTTAAATATTCTCGCATCAACCGCCATCCTGGGATTCTTTTATTATCTGCCCTTCTAAGCCCAGCAAGCCCAGCCTTGAGCATAATTTCAACTCCGCTTTCCCCTCTTTCCTGCCGCCTGTTCCATAAGTCAGGGGAGGCAACTGTATACCTGATATCCTCGGTCTTATCTGTCATAACAACTATTCGCTTTGCGGCATCTGACAGATTTAATCCAGGTTCGTGTAGTTCTCTATATGTGTATATCCTGCCAGAATTATCAACCGCACACCAGAGGCAGGCGGTAGTGTCTTGTCCGTAATCAAGACACCTAAACCGCTGCCAATGAGGAGGAATAAGAAACGGCTTGATAACATGAATATCCCTATTAAATTCTGAAAAATATTGTCCGGAAAATATATCCCAAGAACCATCTAACCACGCCTTGCGGCGTTCTTCCGGTAAGCTCTGTAGGTTTCTTAGATAGCCGGGGTCTGATTCCATTAAAGCCGTATTGTCGTACACCCTAGCCTGTATAAAACTATGTTCTTCTGGTATTTCACCCTCACGGTATTGACGATCAATAAATAGCCTCCTCACCCATTGATGTCCTACTCCACCAGGATTACAGGTAATATATATCCTTTTATCAAAATTATTAACACCACGCAGGCAGGCTTTAAAAGTATTAAATTGGTATTCCGTAATCTGAGTTGCCTCGTCTATAAATATCCAATCATATTCCTGCCCTTGATATTGTGACAAGTCAGCATCGGTAAAGCAGTAGCCAAGTTTTATTCTTGAACCATTAGTAAATACAAATGCCTTATCTTTGTCGGTATATTTTGCAATACCGTTCAGCATGGACATTAGCGGTAATATATGGTTCTCATTTAACTCAGGGTAAGTACGGCGAATAATAAGTATTTTTATTCTGGCAAACTTTAAAGCACCAAGTGTTGCTTTCCACCGGATAGCCCACGACTTACCCCCACCCCTTGCCCCTCCGTAAGCAGTATATTTCGTTCTTGCCTTAAAAAACTCTACTTGTTTTGGATTTGGGACGGGCATCATTTTATTTATGTCAGCCATATTATTTTGGCTCTCTTTCCTTATATTTCAATTCAATGGGTAACTCTAGGGGACAGTCCTTTATAAAGCGAGAGTGTTCAGAAACGTCCTTAATCTTACTACCCCAAAAGACCACGTTAGAGTTTAGCATATAGTGGTTGCTATTGCCGTCACCGCATTTAACAATGGCGATTAGTCCTTTTCTGTTAAGTGCTTGCATTGTGTTGGCAAGCTGCATACGCTCAATGTCGAGCAGGTCTGCAAGCTGAGAGCAATTAAGATTAGCCCCGGTTTTGGGGTGAATTATAAAATTACTCTCCCATCCAACAAAGCTTAATACCATAAAAAAAACACCTGCCTCATATGGCTGTAGGTGTTTTCGCTTAACTATCTCATTCCAGTTAGTTTTATATAGTTTATAGAAGTGGGGCTGCTTTCCGTCTGGCGGTCTACCGCTTGGGTTTCTTCTCTGCTCTGTCCAAAACGAATCTATTTCCTCCTTAGTATCAAGGTTAGTTATGGTGGTAAAAGTTTTACCGCTTCTAGTTTCATCAGTATGTACCGCAACGGTTAAAATCTCCGATCTTCCCAATTAAATCACTCCTATCCGTTATACTGCTGCTTTATAGTTTAATCCCACTGCCAAGGGGTGAGGGTTTAAGCCTCATACACTGAGGGTTTAAGCCTCACCCCTAAATCAGTCTTAACACCAGCTATATATACCTAAAATGGCACTTTTACAAAACGGTATATCTTGTTCTTTGTATTAATGTTTTTCTAACCATATAACTAAGCCATAATCATTAGATAGTTAGTATAGCTAACAATCGAGTTTTAGTGAAATTTTAGGATGGGGATATATAGGTACCCTTAACCCCCCTCCCCCCTCTTCCGGGGATCGCCTTTGTTTTACTTCCGATAATATACCCACACACCCATTGACACACGCATACCCATGCCTTATAATAGTAATAGAAGAGGCCTCCCTTATCAAATTTAGGGGGGGGCTTTCGTATATACCGATAATAACTGTTATGTAAACTAGCAGGTAAAACACCAGCTCAAAAGGTTGGTGTTTTTTGTATATTATCCGGCAAAATCGTCAAGGTCTTTACCTAATTCAATCTTCACACTACCAGATAAATTAGAATCCTGGTTACTACGCCAGCCCAACTGCATTAAAGAAAAGTTAGCCGTTTTTTCCTTATACTTACCTGTTAGTGCGCCTTTCTCCAGCTCAACCTCTTTTTTATCCTGGCACGCATCTATAAGTGTAGCAAAGTCCTCCTGACCATAAAGCCAAACCCTGTTCACTCCCTGTTTTAACGCAAACTCTTTAATAATTGGTAGCTCTGTTCCTTCTATGTATTTAGTAAAAGCGGCCCTAATTACTTCTTTTTCGGCTTTAGTATACTTTGCCGGCCGTCCTTTTCCCCTTATTTTCTTTGTCATTATTTCACCTCCATTTAATATAATCAACTTCCGGGTAATCTGCCGGATATTTTTAACTTTCTAAAATTATTTTTAAACTCCCTGCAAAATGACTATTGACACGGCAATTGTGCTATGTTACAATGTAATCACAAGGGAGGTGCAAACAAGTGGCAAAGACTGACACACTGACAATCAGGATTAAGCCGGAAATTAAGACTAAACTATTTAAGATAGCAGAAGCTGAACACAGATCGGCGGCACAACAAATTGAATACTGGATAGCAAATTACAAACTAAATGAACAGAAGAAATAGAAAAAGCCCCTAATCGCTCCACTATCACATAGACGATCAAAGGCTTTACCGCCAAACCAAATGCGGCATGGTAAATATATAATACCATAGCCGCCGGGAAAATAAAATAGGAGGCTATATAATGGATATTAACGAAAAGATTAATCTAGTCAACTTCGCACAACGAAAAGCAGCTGGCGTGGGATCGCCAAAGGATGTTGCAGCAGCACAAGGATATGTACAGGCACTTTGCCACGCAAAGATTATCACAACCGCTAAAATGGCCGAACTACAAGACTTAGCCGAAAAATCATATAAAATCAAATTAGACGAAAAGCGGACAGTAAAAAAATAACCACCCCAAGCCGCCGCCTGTCGGTCAAAATAACAGGTAGAAAGGGGAATGAAATGGATTATGAGAAGAGCTACGAGAAGGTATTAGAAAGGCTCAAATGGTGGGTCGATAAACTAGAGCTTCAATTATTAGAAATAAACGATATGGCTAATCCAACATTAGAAGAATCATTAAAATTTGACATTGTATGGTATTTACGCCTAAAGTCTGAGATAGCCGGAATCAAACTAGCAATTGATTTTCTAGAAGAAGAACAAGATTGACCCCTCGCGGGTCTTTCTTTTTGCCCTATTGTCTTAGTTATTTCTAAGACTATGTGTAAGCCCTAATTTAAGCCCCTACAAGCCGTTATAATATGGGGCTGTTTGTGTCTGTATTAGGCATATTGCCATTTATAGCCACCTGCTGTATTTGTTCTGCCAACACAGCAATTTGAAATAGCCCCTTGCCGAATGCCAAGTAACTGAGCGGCTTGTTTTTGACCCTCCCATGTGGTAATAATTTTTCCACTTAAATCTATTTGCTTAACTTTCTTTCGTGTTTTTTGTGCGATTTTTTCATAGTCAGTATTTGCTGTTTTTTTCTTTATATCTGTATTAGCCAACGCCCTTATTCTACCAGTACCATAATTTGAGTTATATTTACCCGTACACCATTCAAGGTTATTAACAGAGTTGTTTTGCTTAACCTCGTCTTTGTGGTTTATCTCTGGATAACCATTAGGGTTGTCTATAAAAGCCATGCCAACAAGTCTATGGATAAGGCAATGTTTACCGATACCATTGAAATAAAGCCTTACACGAAGATAACCATTGATGCATTGTTCGGGTTTTAATATTACTCCCCTAGTAAATCCCTTTACCCGTCCACTCTTTTTTCGTATACGCCTTTGAACTCGTCCTAAATTACTTACTTGATATATGCCCTCATAACCAACAACATCTTTCCAAACTTCCATTATAAACACCTCTCCTTGTGTTATTTTATTTCTCCGCTTTTTAGCATAAGAAAAGGACGGTGGAGAATACCGTCCTTGTTGGGAGCTACCCTATTCCTTATGTTTAAGCCTAACTTCTAAAAAATCTAGCTGGCATCGGTACAAATATCGCATAGCTATCACTAAATACTATGCCGCAACCTAAAGTAGGTCTAAATTTATCATGCTTGCCATAAGCAAAGGCATAAGCGTCAATATCAATACCACAGCCCACGTTTAAGCCAAATATGATTGACCGTTTATTTGCTGAATACTTACAGCCACCAAAAGAATGTGAATGGCCTATGACCGTTGACATTCTTTCTTGTATTGCTGTATTAACTGCCCCATCTTTACCTAAACAGTTTAAGCCATGCTTATAAAGCACATTGTCAATGATAAATTCCTCTGCCAGCTCCCATGTCTTAGGGAGTCCTAGTAAATCATGTCTTGACTTTAAGAATCGCTTATCAATGCCAACCGTTGCCGCCTGTCGCTCAATATTGGTATCGTGATTTCCGATAGCCATTTTAAGTACTGGAAATGCCTTAACATACTCCGCTACCCTAGCGATTGACAAATCTAATTCGTCACAGGCAGACTTAGCGCAGGTTTCCGTTTGATGGCGGCTAATGGCATGATTATCAACTAAGTCACCTAAACAAACTATTTGCCCTACATTATACTGCTTAAAAGTATCTATAAGAAATGGCAAAAAACCCGGATGATCGAAGGGTATATGCGGATCTGAAAATACTCCAACAGGTCTATTAATTGGTTGCTGTGATTCTACTGGCTGCCTTGACTGCTTATATTCCTCTGTTGACCTAATATAGCCCCTGATTTTCTCTTTCGCAGACAATAAGGTATCCATTCTTAAGAACCTATCTTGTATATCTTCTGCTATTGCGTTCCAGCTTTTACCCTCTCGCCATTGCTTAATAGCTTCGGCCTGCCACCATTCACTAAGACCGCTCGTAAAATCACCGCCCTTCTCGATTCAGAGCTAGCCGCCCACCCTGGCTATACATTTGCTCTGTGTTTTTTCCCTAGATTCACCCATTTTGCTTGTGGCTGCAAGCATCCTAAAAACTAGCAAACAAAAAACGCCCCGGAAGGCGTTCTTTAAACTACTTGATGATATTAGCATATCACATTTTATTATCCAAAAAGTGCCATCGTGGGACAACCTATAAATAATTTAACTCAATCGCCACAGAATACACAATTTGCCTGCGCCACCGTTTTATTGACCGCTCACTTACGCATATCTTATCGGCTAACCCCCTATTGGTATACCTGCCTTGCCAAAAGTTATCCATTACGGCCTTTTTATCACTACTAAGATTGTTGTATACCTTGTCAATCGCCTTGATCGACTTCTCCATTTTAGCGATCTGCTTGTCTTGACTGATTTTAATAACTTTGTTTAACGTGGAATCTCCCGGACAACTACCTCTAATTTCCTGTGCTTCGGGAGTAGTTAATATTAGATTATCTTTAAGGCGGCTTAATTCTTTAATATTGTCCTTATAATTTTTGATCTCGTTTTCGGTATAGCGATAAGTATTTTTGCTTAATAGGTGTTTATCTATACAGGCTTTAACATATGTATCATATTCCAGGTCTAGCCCTTCACAGAGGGAGGCACACCAGGCAGAATGTAGAAAGTTTTTAGCGTCGCATTGGTTTATGTCATATTTATTATCTTCACACTCACCCTTAAATTCGCACCATTCAGGGCAGGTATCGCCAGTAGTATAATCATCATAGGCTTGCTTTAATATTGCCGCTATTAATTTTTTTGCGCCCAGCTCGTCCACTTAATCACCGCCCTTTAACTTACTTTTTCAACATCTAATGCAAACAGCCCCAAGTTATTCATAAAGTCTATCGTTTGGTCTGGCTTAGTCAAATAGTACTGCTTTAATCCGTGCGTAATGGTATGCCCTACCAACCCCTGCGCCGCCAAATCCTTTAAAGCAAACTGAATAGCCGTGCTGCTTATCCCTGATTCCTGGTAAATATCCCTGCAAAACTTCTTGCCGCTGCCTAAACTATGAAGCACCGCAATCTTACTTTCGCTTGTCATACTCTTGCTGTATTTAGCTATCAAGCTATAAGCTGGATTCATTTTGCGCCCTCCTTTACAAAATCAAGTATTGCCTGCCGTGTTTTTATTTCCAAGTCTGCCGCCTTTTGCTCGTTTTCCTGCCGTATTTCCTTAGGTGCTCTATCATCAAGCGATTTTCGCTTAGCTTCCAACCGTTCAGAATTAAGCTCCTCCATCTTCCACATAAACAAGTCAAATTTTGATAAGTATGGCTTTGCCATAATCAGCCCTCGCTTTCGTTTAGGTATTTATCTATTGCCTTTTCTATCTTGAGGTAGATATAATATATCCGCTCGTTTCTAATATGGACTTCGTCGTTCATGCGTAGGCTTATAGTATTTTGTATCACCCTAACTATTTGAGTTAAAATCAATAAGGTTATCATTATCGCTAAGTAAGTCGTCATATTATCACCCCTATTCGTTTAATTAATATTTATACATTGCCCTTCCTAAACGCTCCTCAGCCTGTCCAATTCTGCTCGGTATAGAAATACCCTAGAACGTATGTTCTGTGCCACCTATGGGGCTTATATTAGCTTAGAACGCTATATATTGTGCTAGTCTGTGCCGCCGATTTTAATATCATCGGGGTCTATGTAGTCCTTGCTCATTACGTCAACTTCTACCCTCGGCTTACTTGAATAGTATTTACCAAACGGCTCTTTGTATGACACCACCTGGCTATCATCAAGCCAACATATCCCTTTTAATGCGTCCTTGACCGCCTTTACGTAATTATCCAAGTCTGGCTTCGTAATTGGTTGGAGGTCGCCACTTTCGGCAAGAGCTATATTCTTTTTGCTCATTTTTATCAAGGGACGATATACCCGAACGCTTAATGCCAATTCCCCTTTAAACGGTGCTTGCCCTTGTAATTGCTGTGCTGCTGCCAGTTTTATGTAGTCCTTGTAATCTCTGCTTTTTGTGGGATCGTAAACCACTGGGAAGCCACCACGAGCTGACTTAAACCTCGGTCTACCTTGTGCTACTGGCTCACCATAAACCACTAAGCTCATTTTACCGCCCATCTTCGGCCTCCTTAGATTTACCAAGTTTAACAACACCCAGGATCGCCACGTGAACCACGTCCTCGCCACTTTCTATCTTTTCTCCAACCCTACTTAGGTCTATGCCACTCGGCGTTCCTTTGCTTAAAATAGAAGTTTGACCAAAACCAATAAGCCCATTCCTTAACTCCATTGCATAGCTTATAAGGTATTCCCTCATCACTTCACCCCTCTATCATTTTATTATTTTGCCCGGTCAATGCCGGATTAGTAAATTCAAGCGTTTCTGATCTCTGCTGCATATCCTCGGCATACCGCCGAAAATAACTAAAGGTAATATTTTCAAGCTCCGAATCGGGCATTTTCATATAATCGCTTAAGCGGTAAATATCACCTGCAAACCGCTTAATCATAGGGTTCATGCCGTCAAAGTATTCTTGTGCTTCTTGCTTTAGCTGCCTACCCGTGTACCATTTGCCGCTTTCAGACATATAGTGATCGCACCAAAAATGACTAACAAGTTCATGTATGTGCTTACCGTCTTGTAAAAATTGATACCATAGTTCATTGGTTGTTGGCATATTGGCTTTTCTAATTAACTTCATTTTGTTAAATATATCTGCCGTTTTAACAGGAAAATTACATTCTTTTTTAGCTTCACGGTATAATTCAAAAATCAATTCAGAGGGATAATCCTTAAGATCGGAGTACCAATCATCAACTAATAAATTAATTTCGGCTTGGCTCATATTGCCCATTTTAGAATCTGGGTAATTAACACGGTTAAGCATTATTAGTTTTTTAACTTCGTCCTTGTTCATATGTCTATCACCCCTCCATTCCCGAATAATTTATTAGCAAAATCATCTTGCCCTGGCTTGCCCCTTGCTTGCGGTTCTATCAGCTCGTCCTCCCAACACTTGCCCTTAAGCCATGTGGTTGGAAGCTTTATGTATTGCTTATTAGTTTTGGCGGCGGCATGATGGGAGGCATAGGCTTGACAGGATTCTAAAAGATTATCACGAGTGGTTAATTTCAAAGCGGACTTGTATGCTTTTTCCGCTTGCCCTCGTCCTTCGTGTCTTGGATAGGCTTGATAAAAGATTTCAAAATCAGACATATCTTTT
>Ga0172381_10003591_pt1 | contig 16371 bp, 11 predicted proteins | sample Leawel6488metaG_FD_119754 | JGI IMG/M metagenome (GOLD analysis project Ga0172381, IMG submission 119754) | Leachate microbial communities from a municipal landfill in Southern Ontario, Canada - Leachate well 64-88 metaG | ecosystem: Engineered > Solid waste > Landfill > Unclassified | place... | reverse complement strand
TCTCTTCTTCTTGGACTGTGCCACGTTCTTGTTACTCTCGTCCCGCAGCTTCTTGAACTCTTGGGCCTTGTCAATCAGCTCTTCAGTGGCCCTGTTGAGCTCATTTCGCTTGGCGGCCCATTTGCTCGCCTCAGCATTTAATTGACTGCGTCCATCCTTGAAGGCAAGGGACTCCTGCATGAGTTTGCCTCTCTTATCTTCCAGTTCTGCCAGCATCCCCCGTATGTCCTCCTGTTCCAGTCCGCGACTGGGATTGGTCTCACTCCGGAATCAAAAAACCCGGGAACACTTCGCTGGGCGGCGAAGACCATCTTTTTTGCACGATACATATCCCTTTTACGTATTAACCTTTTTCTCGGTTTTTCGCTTTTGGCATTTTGTAGAAGTAGAACATCCAGTCGGCCAACTTCGTCATTTTCTGCAGGTTATGGTCTCGCGCGGGCGAGTAAGGCTGGATTGTCGCCTGTCTGTAGATCTGCTTTCAGACTTAGGCCACGAATTCTTCTATTCACGTTTTCAGGTGGCTATCAATTACGCAAATCGCTTAAGATCAAGTTCCCTTTCATCAGCGTCCTCAAGCTCGCACATAGAAATCTCGCGAAGAACCTCTTGATCAATCGCTCGCGTGCGATCATGTCCGCGCCCTCTTTCAGGCCTGCTATACTTCGGCGATGTGGTTCGGTCTATCTGCATTGCCAGCGAAAAAGTTTTAAGTATTCGTATCATTGTTAACATATATTTATTTTAGATCCAAAAATCGGCCTAGCTAAAAATGGTGCCAGAAATCGAGGGAAGGTATAAGGTATGGAGAGCAAGCAATTCTGCAGCATCCTTTTTTGGATGCTTGTACTGCCTGCAGTCGGACAAGGCGTTGATCAGACGGGTGCAATCCAGGCCGTCCCTCCCTGGCTGGAGAATATAAATCCTGCCGATTATGTTCTTATTGAATCAGACTTAATCCCCCCATTTGTCTTTCAAGAAGATCCGGGCATTATTGCCAGTGCCAACAGCACGGGCATGGCCTTAAGTACTCCTGCTGGCATAGAGCAAAAGCAAGTCTCCTATCTCTTTGCTTATGAGGCGATCAAACGCGATGTACAGGATCGAAATTCTCATAGTCAGTTTTTGGAAGTCTGGGTCTTTGAAAATCCTGAGATTGCCGTGGAGTTCTGCAAGAAGGAGTTCAGTGACTACGGCTTCACTGATGACTACCAAGGATTCACTCCTGCATACAACGGGCTAAAAGACCCCCGTTTGAATGGGGTGGGGGCTTCAAGCTGGAATGGAAATATAATCCAGTTTAAAAATATAGTTGCCAAGATACAAGAAGGAGGAAGCGGTGAAACTGTCTATGTTAAGCCCCTGGCCACGCTATGGCTCGACAAGGTATCCAAGACCAAGCTTCCTGAACTGCCGGACCTCTACCTGTGGTCCGCTCGTCTGCTCCTTTCCTACCCCATCAATAATAATATCTTGCCAGTGGAAGGGGCAGCTGATCAGCAGATAATGGCCGTTGGTGTCGAAAACAGGGGAACGGTTGACGCCAAAAATGTTCATTTCCAGCTCTATCTGCAGCCGGCCGGAGCAACTGATTACCAGGCGCTGGGAGACCCGATCAAGATCGGAGACATTGAGCCTGGCAATACCACCTTTGGGTCCACCATTTGGGATTTAAAAGGCCAGAATGTGGAAGGTGCAACCCTCCTGGCCCAGGCCTACATCCCAGGGCAAAATGATTCCAATGAAGAGGACAATTCTGCGGCCATCAATGTCAATATCTATTATGCCCATAATCAGGAGAGGGCTTTCAACCTGGCTGAGGACTCCTACAGTTTCAAAAACTACAACTTCAATGGAAGAGAGATGGAGGAGCTGATAGACGGATTTCTGGCTACAATGATCGGTAACCTCCAGCCATCCCAGATCGAAGAGACGGTCAAGGCCGTGCAGATTCGCAAGGCATTGGCAGCGGGCATGGCAACTTCCGCGGGATTGGGCAGCGGTATCAAAGTGGAACAGGAGTTGCTGGAGAGGATCATATTCGCCCCCACCTATGTCAAGCTCAATGGTTACCTGAACCGAAGCATGAGAGTTGGAAATTCCGGTCACTGCTACGGAATGTCAGCTACGTCTGCTCTTTATTTCGAGGATCCGGGACAAAAGCCCGTGCAAAAATCGGTTCAGAAAATGACCCCTGAAGAGGCATCTACAAACATCGATATCTACGTCAGAGCCCAGCTATTGCCAATTTACGCAATGCTGTTAAGCGATAGTCCCACACCCAAGCGCAATGAAGGTCCTGATAAATGCCATCAAGCACTCAAGGACTCACTTCGTCAGGACCGCGAGCCGCTGATAATCGAGTTCTTTGGAACAAAGAATGGAAATGCAACCGGCCATGCCATCTTGGGCTACAAGCTCATTGAGGTTGAAGGGAGAGATCCGGTAGTGTATGTATACGATCCCAATTATATGGTATCCGAAGTAAAGCCGCCTCGTCCAATGTCCCAGATAAGATTCCAGGAATCCGACACAAAATGGGCATTTGCTGACTTCATGAATATATATAACTGGAAGGCGCAAAACCGTATCAGCGCTCAAAGACCCCATCGAGATATGCCTCTGGAGGAGGTAAACGCCTTTGTCCCGGAGCTGAAGAAGATAGTTAGAACTACCCTCAGCCTGCTGTCCAGCGAAAAGAAGATCCGTTTAGTAGGCCGCTGTCCTGCCGATCTGCTCTTCACAGACAACAAAGGCCGCCGCACGGGAACCCTGAACGGGCAGGAGATCAACGAGATTCCCGGCGCAGAGGTGCTCGCCTCAGGTGAGGTGGAGATATACGATCTTCCGCAAGATGGTGAGTACCAGGTCTCCATAAGCGGTACAGGCACTGGAAAGCTGGGCTTCGATGTGCTCAGGCCGGAGAACTTTAGCTGTTTAGGCCTGATCTCCTTCCAGAACATACCCTTGCAGACAGGAACCAAGATAACCGCGCAGATCAAGGCCAACGGAGAGATGAAAACGCTCCAATCGTCAGGAAAGACATTTGAACCGAGCCTGGAGGGCTCAATGGTTCTGAGCGGACTGGATTCGATAACCTCAGGCCTAGAGAGCGGAAAGAATGGAAATCAAGAAAACGGAAAGGCTCCCTCATCCGACCCGGTTGACAAATACATCAGTGATCTCCAGGATCAAAATAGATCCATTCGAGATGAAGCGGCCAAGGCCCTGGGAGAACTGAAGGACGATCGCGCCGTCGAGCCCTTGATATCGGTTCTCACTGAGGATGATGATAATGATGTTCGAGGTTCTGCGGCCATATCTTTGGGAATGATAAACGATACGAGAGCCTTGGAACCTTTGATTGAAGCCCTGCAAGATCAAGAGAGCGTCGTTCGCTCCTCCGCTGCCAACGGCCTAGGATGGCTGGGAGATGCCCGAGCTGCCGAAGCCCTGATCAAGGCGCTGAAAGACAAAAGCTTTGAAGTGCGGGGCCTGGCGGCCATGAGTCTGGGAATCATAAGAGACCAACAGGCCACCGAGCCGCTTATCGAAGCCCTGCAGGATGCAAGACCAGAAGTCCGCATCAATGCAGCAGTTGCCCTTGGCGATATCGGAGATAAGAGAGCCATCGATCCACTCGTTTCGGCCCTAGATGACCAGGACGAATCAGTTCGAGAAGTTGCTGCCGCTTCACTGCAGGAACTAGGATGGAAAGAGGATAGCGCAAGATCCCCGACTTCACCTGAGCAGAGCAATGGAACATCGGATATGACCGGCAACGGCAAGCGTTCGATTAGCGCGGGAAGCTCCATGTTTTTTGCACAGAAGATAGACGAAAACGATGGAGACACGTTCAGCCCGGATGGCACACGGATAGCCTACTACGAGAAAGTTGATGCCGGATACTACTACGTGGTAGCAGGACCGGAGGGGAGAATAAATGAGACGGCCTACCAGGATGTTCGCGATTTTGTCTTTTCCCCTGACGGCCGCCATTATGCTTACAAAGCGCTCGCGGGTGAGAAGTGGCTGGCAGTTGTGGACGGATCGGCAGGGAAGAAGTATGATGAGATCAATGCCATAATCTTTAGCCACAATGGAGAGCGTTATGCCTACAGAGCCACGGATGGAGAAAACAAGATAGTGATTGTAGACGGCGTCCTGCAAGGGCCTTATGACAGCGTTCACGACGATCCGATCTTCAGTTCCGACGGCCAGCATGTAGCTTATACCATAATCAAGGGCACCGGAAGCTATGTGGTTCTGGACGGCATTGAGCAAGAGGTGAAAGGCTCTGGCCTGGTTTTCAGCCCAGATGGATCCCGGTGGGCTTACAGCAGCGTGAACGCCTATACAGGAGACGCAGTCTACGTGGTCTTGGACGGCAAGATCATAGACCACGGCAATCACGGATGGATCGGAGGCCTGTACTTCAGTCCTGATGGCAAGAGGTTTGCCTTCGACTTGGCTACAAGCGGATCAGCTTATGCCAAGCATAAGATCGTGGAGGTTGATGGTGCAGAGGGCGAGGAGTACGATTTTCCTGGAGTGGGAAAAGTAATCTATAGCCCGGACGGCATGAGCATGGCCTATACAGCCTATAACGGTTCCAACGGCAATTTTGTGGTCCTGGACGGGATGGAAGGATCAAGCTACAACGAGGTGGATGATCCGATCTTCAGCAGGGACGGCCGGCATCTGGCTTACAGAGCGGTTAGGAACGGCAGAGACCTTGTGGTTCGAGACAACGTACCGGGCCGGGACTACAACAATGTATGGGGTTTGGTCTTCTCTGCCGATGGTCGCCTGGCCTATGCCGCCAGAGACTGGCCCCGAAATGAAAAGGACGTTCACATGATAGTGTTAGACGACCAGGAGGGACGGCCCTATGAAAAGAACGGGTACGGCCAAGGGATCATATTCGGACCGATCTTCAGCCCGGATGGCAGGCATATGGTCTATGTAGCCAACGATGCCGGCAAGGCGGAGTTTCTGGTGGTGGACGAGAATAGAAGGATCGATCCCTGGGTCATTCCGGATGACTCTGCCGTCGTCTTCGATGCCCCGGATGCTTTCCATTATCTGGCCGAGAACGGTACTGGGACATATCTGGTAAAGGTTAAAATTCCCAGCAGCCAGGCCGAGCCTGGCGGTTGCAGCTGGACGGGCATCTGGGAGACTAGCTCTGGTTTTGGGCTGATGGACCTGGAGCAGCAAGGAAATGCGGTTAGCGGAATCTATATCCATGACGGTGGAACTGTGAAAGGCAATGCCATCGACAAGAACTTGACAGGCAAGTGGTTTGAGGAACCATCACGGGCAGAGCCGGACGACGCCGGGGACTTCGAGCTAACCATGGCTGAGAACTGCCAGAACTTCACAGGCAAATGGAAGTACGGCTCTGGAGAAGAATGGTCGGGAGAGTGGACTGGAAAAAGATCAAACTGATGGCGATGTATTGGTTGATCCAGGAGTGGTAGCGGAACGTGTTGCACACCTAGTAACTTATGGCAGCCCTGCTGTGAGAGGTATAGTAGTTGCTGGCTATCCGTTTGAGGGTTGGGATCAGTTGGAAAAGGCACAGAAATTTGTTATGGCGGAATTGTTAATTGAAAGTGGCGGGGTGCCTGCTTTTAATAAGTCTCCCGTTTGGTACCAAGCAAACGCTAGCTAGAGTGACTACTCCTGCCAATTAATTCGCGGGCATCTAGGCTTTCGCCACAGACTGTAACCCAGTCTGAGAATATTCCTGGAAGCATTAAGATCTCTGTCTATCGATAATCCACAATAAGGACAATCATGTACTCTGATAGACAGATCCTTTTTTACTATCTGACCACAACCAGAGCACATCTGAGATGTATAGGCAGGATTGACCAGAACGACCCTTCGACCAGCATCTTCCGCTTTGTACGAAGTGTACTGTACCAGTTTGTTCCATGCCGCACCCAAGATACTCTTCGCCAGGTTGTGATTATGGACCATCTTGGTTATATACATATATTCAAATACTATTATTCCGTATTTATTGATCCATTCTCTACTCAGTTGTTGGGCGAAGTTTTCTCTTCGATTGGCTACTCTTTCATATAGATGATTTACGGCCTTGTTTGCTTTTCTTCTCTGCGGTGATCCTTTAGGTAGCTTGTCACGTTTGCTTTGAGCTATCTTGAGTCGTTCTTCATCGGCTGGAAGGAATCTTGGATTCTCGATGAATTCGCCGTTCGATAGAACCGCGAAGCTCTTGATTCCCATATCAATTCCAACAACTCTCTAGGAAGGTTCCAAGACGTGATTGATTGACTCTTCGACCAGGAACGAGACATACCTATTTCTTGGTAGTAGATCTGCAAATAGTCAACCGCTTAACAGATCCTTCGATTGGTCTATGCAATTTGAATTTGATATCTCCGATTTTGGAGAGCCAAAGCGTTTCTTCGTCTATGGAGAAACCGCTTTGAGGGTAACTGATGCTATCATATCTGTTCTTTCCCTTGAACCGAGGATAACCAACTTCTTCTCCAGAGTGGACTCTTCGGAAAAATGCCTTGAAAGCTAGATTAACTCTGAGAACAGTCGTCCTGTAATACCTGAGAATGGACGGACCTAAGTTCCGGCTTAGACTCTTTCTAAATAGGCAGCATCCTCTTGGATTCAAAGTAGCTTACAGATTTGCCTTCTTGTTCAAATGCGTTCTTTCTCATAGCCAAAGTTTCGTTGTAGACCCACCGACAAAGCTCAAGTTGCTCATTCAGCTTGGTTGCTTGAGCTTTTGTTGGCTTGAGTCTATACCGAAACACTTTAGCCATTATGATGTTATTAAGCGGTCTAGGCTAATTAGCCTTTTGGTCTATAAGTACGGGCTGTATCCCGCCGATGAATTGGCGGGAATTAGCCCTGCTTCAGTCCTAAAGAAGATATCACTTTCTTATTTCATAATGCAAGCCAGTTGAAAATAGAAACAGATATCAACAGATTGATTTTATGCGGGGGACGGGATTCGAACCCGCGAACGCCTGCGCGACAGGGCCCTCAACTCCATGAAGAGATTAAAGCCATGAATATGGCCTATTGATATGGATTTTATTGGCAGAATAATTAAAACGCATAAAAGTCCAGCCAATGACTGCCTCGCGAGGTATGAAGATGAGGCAGAAGTTAGAGATATCATGGGACCTTCCAGCTAAAGATAAGGACAGCAAGTTAAAGCAATTTAAGCGTTATCTTAGAGATCTAGGTGCCAGACAAAGCACCATAGATGATTATATGGCAAGGGCAGGGAGATACCTTGAATTTTGCGGCAAGAAACAACCTTCACCGGAAATGGCCCAAAACTTTAGGGATTCTCTAATGGACAGAGATTTATCTCGTTCTACCATCAACAACACCTGTTTCGCAATGAAGAATTTTCATAAAATGTTAGGCCAGGATGTAAAATTTCCGTTCTTGAAGAGATCAAACACAATACCATATTATTTCACATCGGATGATGTATCGAAGATATTTGATCAAATTAATAATATAAAGCATCTGGCAATGTTTAAAACTGCATTCTATGGATGCTTAAGGGCATCTGAATTATGCAATCTGGATATGGAGGATGTCAATCTTGATAGATTGTCTTTGAAGGTCCGCGATGGCAAAGGCGGAAAGACAGCGATGGTTTATCTGTCAGAGGATGCCGCGGAAACCCTCCGTGATTACATGGCAATTAGACCGGACCTTGAACTAAAAGGGCATAGACCGCTATTTTACACGGACTACGGAAGTCTATATTTGAGAACAGAGATTTACCGCCTCGTGATGTACTACAAAGAAAAGGCTGGAATAACTAAGAAAGGTGGCGCACATGTACTTTTTCGGCACACTCCAGCTTCGCTTATGGTACAGAATGGATGTGATTTGCTCACAATACAGCATGTATTGAGGCACAATGACATAAATACAAGCATGAGATATTTGCATTTAGCTGAGGATACAAAGAGATTGAAGTATGATAAATTCTTGAAGCTATAAAGCTGCAAACATCATCTTAAAATATATTTTTTAACTAATATTAAAATATGTCTATAGATCCACTACCATAACTACCAATCTTTCCTATTACTCCCTATATATTACCCTCTTCTATTGGGTATAAATGGAAAATTATGGTAGTTATGGTAGTAGGGAGATTGACTTGGTGATTGATATGATGCCATCCCATAAGGGCAAGGTTCTTAGAGGAATGTGGCATTTTAAAAATAGAGCCTTGAGAACAACTCTCCGCTATGCACATGTTAGCGATAAAACCAAACGGGAAAAATATAAGCAATGTTTTACTTTATGAATACTTCAATTTATAACTATAGACACATTCATATAGACCTTGCGCTATACCCATCTATGCGATGCTGCAAAAAGAGAGAAGCATAACTAATATCTCATTCTTTATGCAATGCATCATTAGGAACAACTCTAATTTTTAATATCGTCTCAAAGGGTTCTTTAAGATTCTTGCCAAATAATCTACAATTCAGAAGCAACTCATGCCCGGCTGATTTCTCTGCTAATAAAATTCTTATTGGTTCTACAAAGGCATCAATAGATATGAGATGCCGAATATTTCCTATTTTAGCATATATGCAAATTCGATTTTCTTTATTTTCAACATGTGGATAATTCAATGAACTGAAAAGATTAGCATTGACTCTTGGAGATATAACAGACGAAAGACTTGGTTTTTCAGGTTCGGGATATATTTTTTCTGGAATAAGTAGTCCATCTGTTTCGCATATATTCACTTGAATTGATGCATCTTCAATATACGATTTCCCTAAGTTCATTATTGTTATATTTAATTTATGAGATTTCAATTCAAATAGGTAGTAATAATCCTCCTCATGGTAAGTTTCCTTTAAATTTTCTAGATTTTTTTCTAGTTCTTCAATGCTTCTATCTTCGTATGGAACTCCGCCAAATAGATGTAACGAACCAGAATTATAGAGGCTAAATGAGTTTGCAGCAGCAGAGGTTTTTTTCCTTCCAATTATCGCTTGGATTTTTCTTCTAGCCCTCTCAGAGGGATAATCTAATTCTCCAATGGTAGATAATTCAATTTCTTGAGATTGATCATTTTCGCTAAAATATATTCGTATCGCATCACTAAAATCATTATTGTTTTGTTTTTTTGCCATAATCCTATCGAAATCTTGGCGTGTCATTTTTGGTTGAAAGCTGCCTTTTCGAATAAAGCAATCTCCTTTTTTTAATTTTCCAAAATCCTTCTTCATCATATATGGCTGATCATTGCATTGACTTATTTTAAGAATACCAAGGTACTTGCTTTCGAATAAATAGGCGGTATATTCAAGATTTATATCTGGTTCTAAATTCTCACTAATGATTTGTTGGTAGGTGGCGCTATCTATAAAATCTTCTTTACTAATTCCCAAAATATCTCTTTCTGTTGAATTTCTTAGCTTCACTCCAATTATAATATATCCTTCTTCTCCAATATCGGCATTAGCCATTGACATTATATCTTTAATAAAATCCTCATATTTTTCTCTTGTATATTGAATTGCTTTGAAATCTAAACCGCTATGTTCATTCTCATATTTAATCAAATCATCCAAATTGTCCATATCAATCACAATCTCCATTTCATATTCTTTCTTAATGATATCTAATCCATCATTTGAGATGTCAAGACTAAATTGTTTAATATATATCGAAATTATTAAATTAATTTTCCAATAATAGCTCCTATAACCGCAGCTATTAGCCATTCAATAATCTTTTTTCTCCAACTATTAGATTTCGAAAGATCGTCTTGCAAGCTCTCCAAGGCAATCGTTTGCCTTGACATAGATTCTGACAGTTCATTGAGATATTTGGTTCCCGATGAATTTTGCAGAAGTAAGAGCGAGGATATTTCTGACGCATTTGCAGGTCGAACTTGGGAACCAGTACGAATTAAAAGAGACCCTCCCGCAGAAATTGGGATACCTCTACTACTGTTAACACTTATGGTGGCTATGGATTTTCCTTTATACTGTATTTCATTTAGATGAATCTCAGGCAAAGGATATAGTAGGTTCTTAGCCTTTTCTAAAACTTGTTTTACGGTATTTATATCTGTACCCGATACTTCACCGTTATAGCCAATTCCTATTAATATCGTGCCACCCTTATGATTAGCAAATGCTCCAATTTCTCGCGCTAGAATTTTTGGATCAGTCATTATTGATTTGAACTCTATAGATTCATTTTCGCCATTTTTAAGTATGTTTTCGAGGTTTTCTTGGTAGTGTAATTGAGTCATCGATTGTCCTTCTAAACGCTAATATCATAATATCTAGGATTTCTTTTCATCCAATTTATACATCAATAGACTTGCTAAGACGATTTGATGCATAGCTCTTTCTTTGTTGATATCAATGTTATCATGTGCCTTTGGATTTCTAATACCTTGCATTGCGCCAGCAAATATCTGCATATATCCATCCTGAATATTCCTTCCGGATTCGCTTTCGAGATCATCTAAGATTATAATATGTTTAGAGCCAAATGCTTCACGCATAAGGCTAACTCCATCCATTTCGTTTCCTGTTTTGGACTTTACGATATCCTTTACGCATTTATTAATAGCTTTAAACGCAGATTCTACTGCATCAGCATAGTGGCCATTTTCAAATTTCTTCATAGATACTTCGGCTACATTTTTATGAACCAAATTCCAAAGGTTTGCTTGTATGGTCCCGGTCCCGTTAGCATTTATGTAATCAAGCATAGATGATAAGAATAATTCTAATTTTTCAATAGCTACTTGCCATTTAAAATCTTCTGAAAAAGGATATACACAGAAATATCCAATTAAATTTAATTTTTGAGTATCGTTTGGATAACTAATTTCCTCCGATATGCTCATTGCTCTCTCGTACATATTTTTTAAGGCTTTTTGTTTTGTGCTATTGTATGATCCGTAATTTAAAAAATCATCATCCATTTCATGAATTTCGTAGATTAAACGATTAATTAATCTAATCTTGGTTTCATTATTATTCATCTTCCCTCCGCTCTTTATAATTCATATATCGTGTTTAGGATACAAGATTATAAACTTTGTTATGACCATATTATCGTTTTGGATCTAAAAATTTAAATTAGAAAATGTTGAAATTGGAGAATATGCGGATTGGGCAAAAAAGAGTGATCACATGCCGTTAGTGATAACCTTTGAAGATGAGAAATTTAAAGATTAGGTGGACCAATTGAATATTTCAACTAAAGTTTAGATCTTGCATTAATCGCATTGGAATTTATGCGATTATCTGATATTGATTAGTTTGAGATAGAGATAATAATAGATAAATATATTAAATGTAGTGATAAAAAGTTATTGAAGAAAATTGGTTGTTGGTTGTGTACAACCAATTAGAAGCATGCTTAATCTTTGGTTGAAGATATTTCTACCTGGAGATAATTAAGTAAATCCAGTAACTGCTGACATACAATTTCTAAGACTAGCTTATTTATTTCTTTCATTTTCCCTATTTTCCAAGTTTCTAATTTTTGAAAATTTTCTTCAACCTTACTTGGATCAAAAGTTTCTCCCCACTTTTTAAGTTCACCTAAAATGCCTGGGATAAGGGCATTTAGTTCTGTTTGTAGTTTATCATTATTAAATTTTGATTCAAATATAGATACTTGAGAATAGATTGGATTTATCTTCTCACGCAATTTCGGTTCATTTGGGAATAAAAGCATTATTGAACCAATTGCTTCATATAATTCTCTTCTGTCTTTGGAGAATAATCTCTTATTTTCGTGTGATCTAATCAGCAAAGTTCTAGCTTCATCAAGATGCAGTCTTTGGTTTTCTTCTGAATTTATATGTAATCTAGCCGCAGCTTCTTGAGCTTTAACAAATACACCCGTTTGATATGTATCCAAATAGTCTTGAGGTAATGCCGATTGAATACCCTTCAATTTGCTGAATATCTCCCATTGCTTTTGAATTTTTATATTTCTTGCTTTCGCTATTTCTAATTTATGAGTAGATCTACCTTGCAAATAAACACCAAGTAATGCAGCAATTCCCGTTGCAGCATATAAGGCTACATATTTCAAAACCTCTAATAAGTTATTCTGGTTCTGTATTAAACTAACTGTAGCCGTTAGAGGACTAGTTATATTAATATCCATGTCTTAATATCTCCCTTAGACTTTTAGTCCCACTTTGGCTCAATAGCCCTAAGATCTGTATGTGTCGCAATATAGGTGATAATATTCAGGTCAATTTTCTCAAAAGAAATCCAGTCAATACAATAATCAATCACACCATCATTGTCTAAATCAATCACTGTCAAGGCTTTGGTATGCATAGATTGACCATCAAGATATCTGCCGGAAACAACATAACTTCCGTCCGCTAATCTTTCTGTCGTTAAAGGACTATGTTCTTTATTACCTCGACCGAGCCATAGTGACTCCGCATTTTCGGATGTCAGACTCTTATCATTAGGTAGATCTGGATCTTCTATAATTCCATACATAGAAGTGCCATCTTTTAGAACAATCAAGAAATATTCTGTATTTCTATCGTCGCTCATTTCTATTACAGGATTTCCTTCTGGCGTAGAAAAATCCAATTTTAGAGTTTCAAAATTATGGCTATAGTCTTCACATGCAGAAAACCCTGTTGTAGCTACAAGTGCTAGTATCAAGCATAGTGTAATACTCATTGATATCCCTACATATATTATTTCAAAATTGATGAATCGAACGATAAACCTTTCGATCAAATATATTGTAGGAGATTGATAAATTCCTCTATTATACTCTGCATGTTTTGGCCTAAAGCCGAAGTGTACTAATTTTGGTTACACTTTTTAAGAAACAACAGCAAGCAATGTTATACTAAACTATAATATCAAAATTCCTTTAAATTTAGAACTTGTGAAATTTTATTGAAATTTTTAAGCTTTCTATTCTTATAAAGTATGGATTCTGGCATCTAGTAAGAGTTTTATCTACCAATTGATGATATAAATTGCAGTAGGATTAAATCGGTCAAAATCGAATACATCACCGACCTTGATAGAACCGATATGCAGCGAGCTTTCATTTAATCCACATATTATTATCAATATAAACTTAGTTCGCAAAGTATGATCGCAGAGTATGGTAAAATCGGGCAGTCTACTGCTATTTTATCAATAATTGCAAATAAAATAGTTAAAGCAAAAAACTTTTAGATGTTATAGTTGGGCGGCCAAAAGCTCCCCCATGGTTAGTATAATGGATAGCAAGATAGCTCTGGAGGTCTAATAAATACAGATTCGATCTATTCGATGAATTAAAATCTATATAATTAAATAAATATTGTATTGAAAAAGATTTGGCTCGAGAAATCGTGGATGATTTTGAGGCATTGTATACTTGCTTGAGGACGCTTAAGCTCTACAAGTTTTACCTAGGACGGCTTCAAAATAACCTAGAATTCCTCAAGTCCTTAACCTCCTCATCAATAAGCAAATTTATCTCCTCAACACATTTTATAATTTCTTGAGAATATTTTAATTTCATCATCGGATCTTCAATTTCTTTAACTTGCTCTTTCAATAAATCAATAACAAATTGAAGATTCAATATATTTTTTGACTTCTCCTCACGAAGGCATTTGACCTTATGGGCAGGCAATTGCTTGCGCCATTTAGTAATCGTCTGGGCGCTCACTTTAACGCCATATATCCGAGCGATTTCGTCCTTTAAGTCTAATGAAGAAGTATTTATTGAAGATCTTAAAATAAAATCGGCGACTAGGGGAAAGCTATCAACTATTCTGTAAGTAGCAGATTCCATAATCGGATATTTATTTTTATAATATTTATATGTTTTGATTAATATGAATAAAAACGATTTAAGGCTTGAAGTGCTCGAAAATAGTCATTTGGAGTGGGTTAAGACAAATTAATAATAAATTTAGAATAAATAATACAAGAGACCGATGTTGCCGTATTAGGCATATTTTTCAAGGAAGCGGGCACGAAGGGAGGGATAGGCCACAGGAAAAAGCCGCCCCCCCCATTTTATCTATCCGTAATACCCTGCCAGCTCTGCTGCGTGGATAAAGGGCATATGTATCAAACTTAGGAGCGGATCAGCTACCTCTTTCGTCATTATGCGCAGCCGCCGTTTGACTTAAGCTATGTCGTCTTAATTGTACCCAAAGCTTTAAACTCTGCGGAATCCCACCAGTTAAATTCTTCATATTTTCCATCCTTAATTATGTCATATATGCTTTTATAAGTGCGGTCATAACCATGATAATTTACATAGCCAATTTGACCCGGTGAGATTAAATTTAATCTGTTAGGAATGGTATCTTCAATTGCGGTTGCATCTATGTAGTATTCTAAACCTTGTAGTGTAACAACTACCCATGCGTGTCCTACTCCGGAATTACCAAAGTTGCGTGCTATAGCGATCTGGGATCGTATTCCACACCTCTCCAAATGATACTCAGTTAATGCAGCCATCTCACTGCAATCAAATTTATTTAATTGATAACTGGGAATATAAAAGTTCCCTACATCAAGCTTGGAATGTGAATCTTTCTTGGAGATGCCTAATAAATATTTGCTATTATTGATTTCATCAACTTGAGGATTCACCTCAATGTTAGTTATATAATAGCTTCTCAAGAACTCTTCTTCATTTTTTAACTCAGGATGAGCGGATACATTAAAGAATGTCGCTGAGTCAGGTCCATAGTAACTTTCATTTGAATCGAATGCCAAGAGTTTTCTCGAATTTTCGTAGTATTGGTTTGCCTCATTCTTGTGACCCAAAAACTCCAAAGCTTTACAAGCGTTATTCCACGCATTTACCTGAAAAGGATCAATAAGCAATGATTTTTCATAACAAATGAGGGCTTCCTTATGCATGCCCAATCCTTGGAGGGTTAAACCTTTTCCGTTCCAAGATTCAGGTCTTAATGGGTTCAGATTCAAAGCTTCATCATACGCAATAATAGACTCATTCAAAAAATTTATGTCACGCAAGGCATTTCCTTTATTATACCAAGCCATCGAATCAGATGGATCTAGCTCAATTGCTTTATCTTGGCAGGAAATGGATTCATTGTATACTTTTAAGAAATATAGTACATTTCCCTTTTTGTTCCAAGCAGGTTCGTTGCAGGGATCAATTTGTATTGCTCTATTATAACATATAACCGATTCATTATAATTTTTTATATCTGCGAGAATATTGCCCTTGTCGCACCAAGCAATCGAATTCAAAGGATTGATCTCAATAATCCTTTCTAGGCATTTTATGGACTCGCCAAAACGTTTGAGATCATAAAGCGTTTCGCTCTTGGCATGCCATGCTCGTTCGCAATTCGGATCTAGTTTTATGGCCTTATCATAGCACCATAATGCACTTTCCTTTTTTCCTACTCTATCGAGGATTAGTCCATTATTATACCATGCATCCAAAAATAAGGGATCAAGATGATTGGCTTCATTATAGCAATCTATTGCATCTTCGTAAAAGCCTATTTCAATGAGATCCAATGCTTTGTTAGCCCATGTTTTCGCATCTGAAGGATTGATTTTGATAGCTTTGTCATAGCAATATATCGCATCTTCATGCCATCCAAGTTTTTGCAGAACATTACCTTTACAATTCCATGCTTCATATAAAGAATGGCTCAATTCTATTGCGTTATTGCAGCAAGCTAATGACTCAGGATATTCGCCTATTTCAAAAAGAGCAGATGCCTTATTACACCATGCTTCAGCATGATTTGGCTTTAATTCAATTGACTTGTCAAAGCAAATGATGGCCTCACGATATCTTTCCAATCTAAGAAGAGCTGTCCCTTTTGAATACCATGCCTGTTCTAGGTTTGGAAGCATATCAATTGCTTTATCAAAACACTCTAACGCCTCTTTATAATTTCCAGAATTATAAAATGACCTACCTTCATTGCCCCAATCATAGGCACTTTGAGAGCAAGCATTTGGAATAATAACTATTAATAAAATTTCTAATATGAATGCATGTTTAACATACATGAAAGTTGATTGAGATAAGGGAATATAAGGTTTACCACAAACTATATTGAATTAAGGTCTTCCATTTATGTAAATGTAAAGTGCAAATTTCTTTTGATATTTGGTGTTTTAATTAAATAAATCATTGGATATTAAATAACAATAAATAGTGCATATTGCTATACTGCGTGAAGGAGGGAAGAGATTGAAGAAAATATTTTTGGCTTTGGTTTTAGTGTTGATGTTATCACCTATCACGCTTGCAAGAAATGAGAATTTGAAAATAGGGCCTCATAATGTATCATTTGATCTAAATACT
>Ga0172381_10003589_pt1 | contig 16374 bp, 12 predicted proteins | sample Leawel6488metaG_FD_119754 | JGI IMG/M metagenome (GOLD analysis project Ga0172381, IMG submission 119754) | Leachate microbial communities from a municipal landfill in Southern Ontario, Canada - Leachate well 64-88 metaG | ecosystem: Engineered > Solid waste > Landfill > Unclassified | place... | reverse complement strand
GAGCCCAGCACCATTGGCCAACGTAGCCAGGTGAACGACGTACTCGGGCAACGGCATACCGACTCGCAGCTCATCAACCAGCTTCTCATCGTTGATGCTGGTCAGCACAGTGACGGCGATGATCCTCGGCCTCTCCACACCCAGCCTGTTGGCACGCTCGTTGGCACCGACGACTGCAGCGATCATCATCTCTGAACCACCGTCGGCCATGACGTTGAACATCTGAACCCTGTTGCTGGTATGGCTGGCAGCGACACCACCGACCGTCGTCGGGATGTCCTTGTCCTTCAGGTCACAGAAGATGTTCTTGGCTCCGGCCACGATCAATTGCTCAAAGATCGCGGGACCGGTCGCCGTAAACAGCTCCTTGCCAACCTTGAACCAGCCCACCACGTCGTGGAGTTGCTCCACAAGAGCAACGGCCTGTTCAGCGGTTGGTACATCCAGTGCGACACAGATTCTCTCTCTGCCACGCATCAGATACGCCTCCTTGTAGTTTGGATTCCCTTGCTCACAAGATTATCCTTAAACGTTAGAATATACCAAATTATCTGCTTTGTAAATGAAAAATCCCCCTCGATCTTGTCTACCGTTAGGCAGATTTCTCGATGGGGATTTTTCCTCAAGAACTTTACTCCATATTTTTTAAAAAAGTATAGTTCCGTAGATGGTGCCAACTGCGACCGCAAGGATCGCAACGACACTCATTGTGACTGCTTCGAAAAGCGTAAGCTCGCGCTCTTTGGCTTTCGGCCTACCCTCATCAATCTCGGCAGCATTATAAGGTTTAATATCCTTATCAGGCATGTTCCTCTCCTTTTTAAAATGCTAATTATAACATTATAGCAACAAAAATAGCATTTGTCAATGTCTAGACGGCAAAAGCAAAAATGCCCAGCATTGATTATTATGAGCCTATCAAGTGCTTAATTGTTCTTTTGAGTTCGATAATCCGATCCTTATCGGCTGATTCGATCTCCGATTCAACCACAGATATCAAAAGTGAATCAACCGCCGATCTTATCGCTTTAAGTTGATTAATAATTTCATCGGCCGATCGCAAAGTCGAAACCATATTTTCAACGCCGCGAATCTGACCTTCGATTCGTTTCAATCGGTTTTGTATCCGTACAACTTCCATATTTTTAAATTTTAAATTCAAATTTATTAATTGTTTCGAATTTCGATATTCGAATTTAGAATTTCTGTGGATAAGTATGAACTTATCCACAGTTATACCCCCTCCTTTCCACATTATACCCCCCTGTCGTATTGTTACACAATACTCCGATATCAAATTTCTAATTACTAATTTCTAAACAAAAAACAGCTTAACTTGTGTCAAGAAAATTATCAGACTATAATATAATATATAATAATAAATTAAATGAGGGGCCCGGGTAATACCGGCCGGCAAAAATGGTTAAAAAAGCTTTTGTTTTGCTATCGGCGATGTTCCTAGTACTGTTCAACTTCTCTGCAGTACAAGCAGGAGCATCAATTGACCAACAATACACCGCCGGTGGAGGTTCAGTTTCAATCTATAATGCCTATGGTAGATTCGCACAAACCTTTATGCCGACAATGACGAAATTGGACAAAGTTGAACTCGAACTTACGAATGTCCCTGAAAGTAAAACACTCTCTATCTCTATTAGGCATAGGAATAATTTGATTTGGGACGAGGGATTTTTGGCAACTGTTAGTAATCAAGCCGTAACAAATGGTTGGAACACTTTTGATTTTGAGGATTTGACACTACTTATCAGCGCTACCGATAGTTATGGTATTTGGATTGATTGTGATGATTCTTCAATCCAATGGAAATACATTGATGGCCCAAGTACGTATGACCGCGGTTTTGCGATTTGGCAAAGCACCGACAAGCCTGATTGGGATTATAACTTTAAAACTTGGGGATATGATCCGACCGAAATAGTGGACGAAAATACCCAACCGACAGACCAAACAGATGACCAAACAACCGAGGGGGAAACACTGTCCGAAACCACTTCCTCCGCAATCGCCAAACCAACCTCTCTCACAGCTAAATTCTCCGACGAAAAAAAAGCTGTTGAGCTTTTATGGAAGGCCACAACGACCGTTGATATCGATGGTTACAAAATATTTAGATCAGAGAGTTCCAATAAAGGTTTTGTAAAAATGGGTGATACAAAAAAAGATGTTCTTACCTACCTTGACGATGATTACACTGCCGGCAAAACCTATTACTACCAAGTACGAGCTTACAAGGGTAGTGAGCAATCAGCATCTTCAAATGTCGCCTCTCTGACATTGCCGGATGATATCGCACCGGCAAAACCGCAAAATCTATCGGTTGTTGACACAACGGAAAAAGGGCTGACTGCCCGCTGGAAAAAGAGCGAGGCAACAAATCTTGCAGGCTACACGATAAATCTTTATAAGGGATCAGAGAAAATTCGGACAAAAGAGTTACCGGCCAAAGCCAATGAATATTCATTTTTAGATCTCGAGACCGGAACCTTATACAAGGTTGAATTAATTGCCAAAGACAGCGAGAATAAAACCTCTTCGCCGGCATACGCGTTTGGCATCACTAAATTGCCTGAATCATGGGTACAGATCGCTAGCACTTTCAATCTCGCCGCTTCGCTGGTTATCATTGTACTCATCGGCTACCTTGCCGCCAACACAGTAAAGACGATGAGAAAAAAGAGAGTTTAAATCCTAAAAAAATTAGGAATTAAAAGAGCCCCCCGATGTACATCGGGGGGCTTCTTGTACTTCTTGTTGGCCGCTAGTCGCTAGCGGCCGGGACATCGACGGCCTCCTCCTCAGCCGGGGTATCGTCGGCCTCAGCGGCCTGCAGTAAATCGACCATGGTGGGCGTCTCGGCGTCCTCGGGGGCCGGCATCGACACGCCGGAGGACGCAGCGATTGGCGGCTCCTCGACCGCGGAAACCTCGGACTGGCCAGATTCCTGCGTAGGCCCGACCCGGGCGATGACTGGCTTGTAGCGCGGCTCGGAGATCTCGGAATCCCCATATGATTCACGCACCGCCTGCGCAAAGTGCTCCATTACCTCAGCTTGCTCATGGTCATAGGAATCAGCTGTCATAGTGACATGTGCACCGCTGGGGTAACAAATAACAACCCAGCCCTCATCGAAATCAGTGGCAATATCGTCAAGGAGGATGATCGCCAGATCTTCGTCACCCATCTGGGAGACGACGAAATCCCAGATCTCACCCCAGATGATGTCGCCGGCGTTCATCGCAACCCTGAAGAGGTCTTGGCAGATCTGCTCCGCGACCTCATTCGGAATAATGTCGTTTTTCCTCACCATGCAATGCAAGGCAAGATTAGTCTTCACCCCATCCCGCTGTTCATCCGTCATACGACCCGGGAACTTCAACGCCCGGATCGCTTGGTACAAGTTCTCGTGTGCCGGCTTCTTCACAACGGGTGTGGCTGTGGCTTCGTACATTGACAACGCCTCCCTGCAGGGATTGATACGGCTTTCGAAAAGAACTAGTAAGTTATATCACAAATCAAAAAATCTGTCAAGATATTTTCCTTGCAGATAATTAGAAAGTAAAATTTAAGAGGCTAAAAACTCCGGGCGGAAAATTAATATTAGACCAAGGATAATGATCAGCAGTCCGCCGATAAATTTCATCGCCCGGTCATATTTATGGTTAAGTTGAACAAAATTGAGCGTTTTGGCGGCAATGATAAAGACGATAATGTCATCTGCCATATAGAGCGTGTTATAGAGCGCCAAATAAAGATAATGTTGCCAAGCGGGCAAATTACTCATTGAGAGAATTTGAGTATAGATCACCGGCAAACCGATCGAACAGACCATTTCGATCAAATTGACAGAGAGAGCGAGGGCGATAACACCGAAAATAATCAAAATTAAGCTCTTGCGATTTGCAACCGACTTCATTTGCTCTAAAATATTTTTCTGTTTTTTTGAGCTGGTGACTTTACAAACCCCCGGCTGGTAAGTGCGAAATTCATTTAGATACCAAACACCGGCAAATATTGCTAGAGCACCAATGATATAGCGAATAAAAGTGGTGAAAGCGAGAAATTTAAAGGTATTGAGATAAAAAACCATAAAGATGTAGTAGATAGACCAAGAGGAAAGAAGGAAAATATTGCCGACTAAACGGATCTTTTTTCTGTCCTTCGTTGCAAGCAAAATCGTAATTAACGCAATGAGCGCCCACATGGCGCAAGGGTTGAAGCCGTCAATTAGTCCCAAAACAATTGTTAAAACCGGTATCGAAAGTGAGCTAATATTTACCGCGCCAACGAAAGGAATCGATAAACTTCTCTCCTCTACTTTTTCATCAATACAGTAGAGGCCGTAAATCGATTTTTTTATCTCCCTGCCGGAGAGTTCGTCGGAGGCGTAACCGACAAAAACCTGGTGACCAACAATAACTGTCGGTACCGACCTAGCCTTAATCTCTCGCTCGGAAAGCAGGGAAAGCATTTTCTGGTAATTTTCACTGCTATGCCAAACTTCAAGGCGTTCAACTTTGATCTCCGGATGATCTTTCAAAATGTTTTCCAAGAGATATCTTTCAAAATCCTTACAATGCGAACATTCCTCACCATAAAAAACATATATCGTTTTGTCGCAATCTTTCGTATGACCAGAGTCGCCAAAGGTTTGTACTTCATCGGTCGACTCACATTCCTGGCTATTATCAATACTGCAAACATCAGAGGCCTTCGCAGTTTGCGGTAGGGAAAAACCAAAAGCGAAAATAGTAAAAACTAGAACAAAAAAACTAGGAAAGAAAAAATATTTTTTCAGCATCGTAAAAAATTAACTTTAACAATGTTTATAATAACAATATTTGCTCCAGTAGACAAACGAATATGCGCCCCGATGTTACATCGGGGCGCATATCTATATTAAAGGGGAGGAAAGATTAATTTTCGCTCGTAGCTCCATGTCGGCCCATTCCGCCGCCACCAAATCCTCTACCAATTCCATAATCGCGAAGCGCTTCCATATCGATACCGTTATCCTCCGCCCAAGTCTCCATCTCTTGCCCACGCTGACGCTTTTCGGTTTCAATTGAATTGTGTTTGTCCAAAATCAACTGCTTTTGCTCAGCGGTAATTTTACCGTCAGCTACCGCTTTGTCCAAATTTTCCGAAAGCTCGGTCTGTCTCTCTGCTTGGCGCTCTTCTCTCATTTGAGTAAAAGCCTCCTCAACCTTACTTTCTGGAACACCCAATTTTTCTGCCAAACTTGAGACATCAGGTCCATTGCCGTTGCCATTTGATGCCGAAGCCAAGCCGGAGTAAGCACCGATTCCAACGATAGAGGCAAGTGCTAGAGTAACTACCGGAATGATTACTTTTTTGTTCATAATTTTCCTTTTTGATAATTGTAAATTAATTTTTTTGTCTTGCAAGACTTTCCGACCAGCATGCAATAATTACTACAATCAAATAAATATAATAGTACTTTAAAAAAGTTAGGAGTATAATTTAATTTGATGGAAGAAAAAACAAAAGACATTACAGCTCAAAAAGAGGCCGATCCGGCACCAGAAGTTGTAGCAACTCCAAAACCAAAAAAACGCTCCTGTGGTTGCTGGATTGTGTTTGTCATAATATTAGTGATATTTTTTTGGAGTTTTGTAATTCGCAATTTCTTTCCTTTTTTATTTTATGCCGCCATCGGTGGTTTTGATGACAAAGATCGACCAAAAATTGAAGAAATAGTCAGCGTCGAAGAATTATCACCCGAAAAAGACAATCTAAATAGCTCCTCCAAGAAAAGCGAAACCAAAAGTAGTGGTGGAACCACAACAGCAAATCCAGTTGATAACAATTCTGCCGTTGACAACGAAGCGCCAGCAGAAGTAACCTACAGTTTTTTGGACTTCTACATTGACATCGCCAATACATCAATAGCCGGAGCAGATCGGCCAACAATACGCTGGAACCGACCAGTCGTTTATATCGGAGGCAAAGAATCAGATGATGCGCTAGACGCAACATACAGAACCTGTCTAAATTGGTTCGTTACTGATTTTAATGCCAATTCTACAAATGTTAAATTAGAAAAGAATGCTCCGCTGGCAAATATCAAAATTTATTTTATGACCGAGCAAGAGATGATTGATCAATATCACACAAAACTACCTTTTGCTGTCCCATACAACAATACTTCCGGAGAAATGACTGAATCAAAAATTGTCATGCCAAGTGATACCGATTGGTTAGATGATGAAAAATGCTGGTCACTTAAACATGAAATTATACATGCTGTTGGCTTTCCTGGACATTCCGGTAAAATTAGCAATTCAGAGATGAGTTTTAATCCTCTCTATATCACCTACGCCGGCCTTTCCTCAAGCGATCAACGAGCTATCAGAATGTTATACAATTCCGGTATTCCCCTACTATATAACCAACAACAAGCTAGAGATTATTTTGCCAACCATTCTTATTAGTCTTGTTATGAATTTAAAATCACTTCTTTCTTCATTCTTTTCACCAGCAAGCGGTATTAGACCACGAATTTTATTGCTGGTTTTTTTATTACTCGCCGGCTGGTCAACTTACTTTATTTCAACTAATGCTGATGATTTCATTCACCAGTCAGATAGCAATTTGCTTAAGGAGAGCATACTTTCACCAGAAGCAGAAAAAAAAGCTGATGAAATGGGTATTGTTTCCGAGGATGGAAAAATCGTTAAAAAAACACCTACCAATTCATCTTCAACAACAAATACCAGCGGGACGACAAGTAGCAACGGCTCAACACAAAATAACACCTCTGACGATAGTCAATCGGCTGACAGTGAACCGGAATCTTCGACCTTTGTTGCATTTTACGCCGATAATCAGTCAGACAGCGATGAAGATGACGCCAGACATTTTGATGTTGTCAATAGAATACTGGCCTCCGGTGCCAATCCGGTAATCCACGCCGGCGACATTATGGAAGACGGCACTCCTGATAGTTGGAATCGATTTTTAAATGTCGCCGGCATACTTCTCTCAACACGAACTTTTTACGCCGCTCTCGGCAACAATGACAGATTTTTTGGTGATTCAACTACTCCCTCATCTTTCTTTTTGGATTATTTTAATTTTCCAAATAATGAACAGTGGTATTCGATTAACACGGGCAATATGCACTTGGTGGTGCTCGATAGTGCCTTTTCCGCTTCAAGTCCATCACAACTCTCATGGCTTGCTTCTGATCTTCAAAGCGCAGAATCTCAATCACGAATTACCGTCGTTGTTTATCATCATCCAACTTTCGCCAGTACCGTTAGCTCTTATTTAGAAAATTACGGAGCAGACTTTGTTGTTGCCGGGCACATTCACACCTACAGCAAAACCCTAAGTAACGGCATTTACTATTTTTCCCTTCCCGGAGGAACATCAATCGGCCACGCATTAGCAACAATTAATGAAAACTCGGCGACAATTACTTTTTACAATATTAGTGGTAGTGCTATTGAAACGACAACAGTCCCTGCGAGATAACAAAACATCGGCTTAAAAAAACGAGCTTTCTGTTTAGATTGTTACTAAAAGTAGCCTTTACTAAAAGCTGATTTTTTGTTATTATTTTCCTGTGTTCCCCGGTAGCTCTCCGCCAGCTGGCGGAGGCAGAGCAATTAATATGTTTATCGTTTATGCAATTTATAATAAGAAGAATGATAAATTCTACATTGGTCAAACAAAAAGCTTAGACCAAAGAATTAAATTCCATAACGACTCAACATTTAGAGGTTGCTATACATCAAGGTTTGATGGCAAATGGGAGCTGATTTATAGCGAAAAAGTTTCGACTTGTCAAGAAGCTTTGAAAAGAGAGAAGCAGCTCAAAAGTTTTCGTGGCAGGGAGTTCATCAAACAATTTATTCCCCGGTAGCTCAATGGCAGAGCAATTCGCTGTTAACGAAAAGGTTGTCCGTTCGAGTCGGACCCGGGGAGCCATGGAAAGAGACTGGTTTTGTAACCGGTCTTTTTTCATTAGTTTTTTGAGAGTTGGAATCAAACCAAAGTGAAGTCGAAAGAACAGTTGTTTTTTCAAAAATAAGAAAGCCCCACCGATCGATGAGAAGCGGCGGGGGTGTGCATTCTGGTTTCCGGCATCTACCGAGAGAGTAATCAGTAAGGTTTGTCGCACCTTCCCGCCCAACTCCAGTTGGGTTTTTGCTTGGGGATGGTACTTACTTTTTTCACTCACCAGAATAATATGAAATTAGCAAATATTTAATAAATTGTCAAAAAAATAACATTGACTCCCTCCGTTCAAATATGATACTCTTTTTATCACGTGCCCAAGACTGCAATGAAGGAAGACCAAAAATGGCAGTGCCACTCAATGAGATCGATCTGACAACGACGTGCTATCCCAATAGCGGGGTCAAAGTGGAGATCAAGGGACGCGGTACAATCACAGTCGAAGGACACGACGATACCCTGATCGACGCCGTGGCGACAGCCATGACGATATTCACAGGCAAGTACGTCATCATCAATGAGCTGTTTGTGAAGCGGGTTCATGTGCTGGACGCCGACGACGTAGAATGGAGCTGGATTAAGGTCCGGGTAGATTCGGCTTGACAGCTCAAGAAGGAAAACCGCGACCGGTCGTTCTACGGCCGGTTTTCTTATTTAAACAAAGTTTTTAAATAGATTGTCATCTGCAACAATTCTGCAAAAAATAAGATCCGAGCGAATAATAAAAGCAACTCGAGAAAGTAAAGTTTTTTCGTAATCGAACAAGTGCTATTCTAAACAGACAACTCAAAAATTTTAGACAAAATGTAATATTCGTCCGCAATTTACTCGTTATTTGATATTGAATTGTTCTTTTTTATGAGTAATGATTAATGCCTTCTAGCAACTGATTTAGCAAAGAGACCTCCTCTATTACCAACTGCCAAACATCTTCTTGATTCATAGCTTCAATGGCTTTTTCATCGATAGACAACATCAAAGTAATTCGATCTGAAAATTTTTGATATTCATCTCTTTCTGAATCCTCAAAACCATCGGCAATTTCTTCGGTATTTTTTTGATACTCTTTTGCCCAATATTTAATTTTTTCTAAATTCTCCTTAGCCGCCCGGCGACTGTCTCTGTCAATATCCAAAGGTTTTTCGCCAATCCGGTTAACTTCATCTCTCGCCTTATCGTGGACTTGGTCTTTGGGAGACAAAGTATCCATTCTCTGGCTTATCTCTTGCCTCATTTTATTTAGCTGTCGAAGATAAAGGTCTAGGGGTAAATTTGTTGATTGCACAATCTCCTTTTGAATCTTATCCAAACGCAAGACATATTCTGAAATCCACTGAGATTCCGGCTTCGTGATCCTATCGCTTCCCCGAGCCGATTCCCAACCCAAAGAATCGATATCAGAACGATCAACAACATTTACTCCGCCAGAAAACAATTGGCTGTCATCGAAACCTAACAGATCAGAGTATTTTTTAACATCAGCAATAATCTCTCGCATTAAAATATTTATATCCCCAATCTGTTTTTTTCTTTCTTCCGCCAACTTCCTCTCCAAAGCTTCATCTCGCCCAACTGGTTGACCGCTATCGGGGCCGCTAAAAGGTTCCATAATAAAAAATACTAATTATATAAATTGATAATAACTATTTTTTGTCATTTTTTTTCATGTTGGAAAAAAATTTTCGGTATCTGCCAAAAAGTAATATTACAGCAATAAGCCCTAAACCGGCAATAACGAGAGAAAGGATAAGATTATTTGAGTTTTCCTCATTACTATCCTTCTGAATATTTTCATTCTCAGTGGCTTCTATGATCTCCTCAATCTCAAAATCATATTCTGGTGAAGAATAATAAATACTGCCATCGGAATTATAAACCACAACTTTAATTGTGTAATCACCATAATTTAAGTTCTGCTTCACATGGTACTCCCAGTTCCCATTTGCATCCGAATAAATAGTATCTACAATTTTCTGATCAGAAGAAATATTAATTACTAATTTAGCATTTGGAATTGTTTTTCCCTGAAAAATTGGTCTTAATGTGAAGACTTGAATCTTTTGGTCTTTTTCTAGAACAATTGGAGTTTGCCGTTGATCATCATCCTCGTAGAAAAGCTCAATCGAAAAAGTTTTTGCTAAAAAATCAAAATCCACATTTGAAACACCCCCGACTTCAGAACCAGTCGATAAAATCGAGGTAGTCGACCCTGTATTGCTCTGGTCAATTTCACCATCCTGATCATCATCTTGATCACCAGGATCATCCGGGGTGCTAATTGCATAAGTAATATTTACCGCATCGAGTTGCACGAGTTGGGAGCCATCGGAACTCAAATATGCCTTGAAGCAAAGTTCTCCGCCACCCACCGGGAAACTGGCAATATCTGTATTTACTTGAGCTGCTGTATTTGCTTCGGAATAGCTGTCGGCCGCCACTTGCCATCCCCCGCTATACCAGTACCATGTTGTTCCCCCATCATTGGAAAGTTGATATTTTATCTCGCCGCCGGTCTTGGTAGCTGTCTCTGAAAAAGCAGAAAGGCTGGTAAAAGTTTGCGAGGAAGTTGATTTGGAATAGATAGTCGGATCGTTATTATCATAAAGACTTGATTCAGCCCCCAAACTAGCAATTGGTTCAGTGGTAGCATACTTCCTTATCCGATAATCATCAATTCTTCCGGTTGCAGCATAATTGACCCCAATTTGGCCAACAGTGCCGGTATTGTTAGCACTAATATTTACCGAATGTTCATTTGCGCCGTCTAAATACTCCTTAATATTTGTACCGGCAAGAATTGCTTTGGCATCGTACCAAGTATCAGCCCCCATCACCACGCTAGACTTATCAGTAGTATGACTAATGCCTCCATACTTGTCATCTATCCGCATAACATTTTCTGCCGCGCGATATTGCATTTCTAAGTAACTAGTGGAGCTTTCATAGCGCAAATAATGCATCTGATAGCCGTCTGTATCAAGCTTAAATTTATATTCAACAATAAAATCCTGATCAAAGGTATAGGTAGGCTGTGCAATATTCCAAGCCGCACCAGTCCCGGTACCTTTTAATACACTATCTGTAACATCAAGCACTGTTGTGCCTTTGACGCTATGCGTCCATTTATCGTGGCGGTGGAATTCAAAATATTCGGTAACCGAGTTTGGGAAATGGTTTGTATAATACTGATTCCCGTGGTAATAAAGCGAATTGACTTCATCACCCAAGCCTACCTGAAAACTATAAAGCTTGCTGGCCGTACCAATAATAACCTTGCCTTCAGTAATAACCGGGGTATTACAAAGTTTGGTTGCCTCTGTTTTCTCCTTGCCAACCACACTTCCATCCGACTGATCAACAGTTAAAAAATAAGAGGGATCGGTCTCGGAAGTATTATACGGTTTTTCGACAGTATACATATAATTATCATCAAGGGCCCAACTTCCCCAGCCGGAATCATTATCATATTGCTGTGACCATAATTCATTGCCACTGTTAGTTACGTCAAGGGCTTTGTGATAACCCTTACCACCATCGTTATATACCGAAACAAATAGCCGATTATTATAATAAGCCGGCGTCATTGTCACTGCGTAACCAACATAGTTTGTCGACCAATCGACACTATGGGTATTAGCATTAATTGAATATATATTTCCATCAGTCCTTAAATTATTAGAGTCGCCGACATAAAATCGATCATGGATTTCATCATAAACCGGAACGCTATATGAGGCATCTGCCGTTGAAACGTCGAGATCGATTTTCCAGTCTTCGCTCATATCAAAGGTATTAACAACTCGGAAATAATTGTCCAGAGTCTTAAAATAGATTTTATCATCTATCCTCAAAATCCCTTTTGGCTGACTTGTTGAATAAGAAGCAACTTGAGCTAAATCAGAGATTTGACGCTTGCTAACCTTGTCATTTTCCGGCACATATAGATAAGTCCCGTCAGTAGCCATTGCCTCAACATAGGCATTCGTTTGGATATCTACTGAGGCGATAGAGGTAAAATCCGCAAGCGAAGCCTTGTAGAGCTTTGGAGTCCCGGCTGCTGCGGCATATTGATAGATATAGTCGCCGATGATAATCGGCGGTACAGCAGAAGAGCCTAGTAAATCGACGCTTTGGAGTAGAGTGCCATCATCGATATCCCATTGTTGTAAGCGATAAGGCTCGTGACAATTAGCGGAGATATAAGTTCCGTTATAAACAATCCCGTAATGAAACCAGACATCGCTATCCCCACCTATTTCATAAGTCCAATCTCGGGAATTATTAAAGTCATCAAAAAAGGGGAAGGTGTCGGCGCCACGAGACATGGTATAGGCATCGTTCTCCCCGTAATACATATAGATTGTTTTGGTAGATGTAGCATCAATACTTGGAACCTCTACCCAAAAGGTAGCCGAAGTCGAGGCGGTATATTCTTCGCGCCAATGGTCGACAAGTGTTGTTTCATCATCATCGGTAAATCGGATATCGTCAAAATCTGCCTGCATACCGGATTCGTAAGCTACTGAAACTGAAATTTGATAATCGGTAAGTGCCCCTCCACCTGTATTGTCAATTGTTACCGGTTTGCGAAATCCCCAATTACTATTGTACCAAGTCCCGGCAGCTTTGAGCTGGGCTTTACCGGAGGCAATCTCTATTTTGTCAGAATCATAGGTATAATCTCCAGCAACGGAAAAATCCCATGTTTTCGAAAAAGCATTTGCCGAATTAACCTGAAGAATAACAGCTACGGTTAACAATAAAAAAATCATCGCACTAACAAAAATCTTTTTAGATATTTTTTTTGTATTATTAATAAATTGTAACTTTCTATCCATTTGCACCCCACCTAAAAAAATCCTCAAAACATCTAAGCAGAGCCGTCTCCACAGTCTAAGGGCCGGCGGTATCTGGCTAGCCTGTCATGCCCGAGGATCGCTCTTCATTTAAATTATAACCTATCTACCGTTTTTTTCAATTTTTTATAAAAGCCCCGACAAAGGTGTCGAGGCAGTGTTCACTCCGGATACCATGGCCAGTCTGGTTTGGGTGGAGTATCCCAGCTCTCCGGCTCGAGTCGCAGACCGACTCCCTTACGAAAGCGGACAACGATCCGCGGCGCGTTGAACAATGCCCAACGGCAGATTTCGTCCAACCGCTCCGGTTCAAGCCGGTAAAGATGTTTGCGACCATCGGCCCGCGGAAAGTCTTCAGCGTCAGCACTTCCTCCGCGTCTCAACTTTCCAAGCCGCCCAAGATAAGTGATCGCTTCGGAGTCAATCAGGAATCGCCGAACCAACCGATGCACTGCTTTCGGCTTGACCGCCAGAAAACTACATCTCCGACAATATAACATCAACACAGCTTCAGCGATCCGCTCTGCCCAGATATTCCTCAACAGAATCACCCCTTTTTGCTCGAATAGAAGCAAGAAGACTATACAACAAAATGCCATATTTAACAAGTCGGTAATTAGTAACTGCCCACCCGTCATTGCGAGCCATCGAGGGAACCGAGAAGCGTGGCAATCTAATTTGGCGAGGCACGGCGCAATGGCAAGACCGGGTGAACAATTCGGCAATTACTAGGTCAAATATGGTAAAATGAATTTAAGCTTTATTAATTAAAAATGAAAAATCAAAAATTCATCGGTTTATCGACAGCAGAAATTGGAAAAAGAAAAAAAGATTTTGGAAAAAATGTTCTAAAGGAAAAAAAAGGTGCTTCTGTTTTTGTCGTTTTCCTCCGACAATTTAGAAGCCCTTTGATTTTTGTGCTTTTGTTTGCCTGCATAATTTCTCTTATTTTCCGCCACTTCTCTGAATTTTGGGTCATTCTTGCAGTGATAGTTATCAACTCTATTATGGGAGCATATCAGGAGTATAGCGCTGAACATACCTTGGCAACCTTAAAAAAATTTTTGAAGCCAAAAGCGCTAGTGATTCGCGACAACAAAAGAATTGAAATTGAGGCCTCGGAGTTAGTTCCTGGCGATATTGTCATACTTGTAGCCGGAGACCAAATCCCCGCCGATGGAAAAGCAATCGAAGCAAATAACCTAGTAGTTAGTGAGGCGATATTAACCGGAGAAGAGGAACCGGTTGAAAAAGAGATAAGCGAAAAAACAAACCTCTTTATGGGAACAACTGTCGCTGCGGGCATCGGGGTCATGGAAATCACTGGCATCGGGCAGAAAACTGAAATCGGCAAAATCAGCAAGGGCCTTGCCGAGATTAAAGATGGAGCGACTCCCCTGCAACAGAGACTAAACCGTTTCTCTCGGAATTTAATTTTTGTGGTAATAATTATCGCCATTGTAATTTTCATATTAGGAATTACTCAACAAAAAGAGACATGGACAATGCTTGAACTCTCACTGGTCCTAGCTGTTGCCGCAATTCCGGAGGGAATTCCTATCGCCTCGACCGTGATCATGGCCCTCGGAATGAGAAGAATTTTAAAAAGAAAGGGCTTAGTCAAGAATCTGTTATCCGTTGAGACCCTAGGATCAACCTCGGTGATTTGCACCGACAAAACAGGAACGCTAACACAGGGAATAATGCAGGTGGTAAAAACCGATTTTATAGATATTGAAAATTCCAACTTAGCGATGATTTTGGCCAATCAGCAGAAAGACAGTCTGGAAGTAAGTATCTGGAAATATGTCAATGACAATAGTGATACAAGCGCTGAAGAATTGGTTTCTAAATCGGAAAAGGTTTTTGAAGAACCTTTCGACAGCGAAAAAAAATATTCATTGACGGTAATTAAGGAAGATGACAAAGAAGCGGGATATATTTTAGGCGCCCCAGAAATTGTTCTCAATTTTTGCTCGGAAAAAAACAAGAACAATATTTTAAAAAATATTGACAATTGGGCGAAAGAGGGGCTAAAAGTTGTCGGTGCCGCATACAAAACAAAAGATGATCCAAGATCGATGAAAGATTGGCAATGGCTGGGACTTGTTGGAATTGACGATCCGATTCGTCCTGAAGTAAAAGAAACAATTGTCGCCTGTCAAAATGCCGGTATAAAAATTAAAATTGTCACCGGTGATTATCGGGAAACTGCCGAGGAAGTGGCGAGAAAACTGGGATTTAAATTTTCAAGTGAAAATGTGATGGATAACAAGGAGCTGGAAAATATTTCCGCCGAAGAGTTGGAAAAAAAGATTGAAGATATTCAAATATTTGCCCGAGTGACGCCTCATCAAAAACTTAAGATTATTGAGGCGTTGCAAAACAAGAAAGAGGTCGTAGCAATGACCGGAGACGGAGTAAATGACGCCCTGGCTCTTAAAAAAGCCGATATTGCCATCGCAGTCTCAAATGCTACCGATGTTGCGAAGGAGGTTTCCGATTTGATTTTAATCGATAATAATTTTAAAACAATTTACGCCGCCTGTGAAGAAGGAAGAGTTATTCTTTCGAATATCAAAAAGGCCATCGGTTATGCATTGTCCGATTCCTTTGCCGAAATGATCGTTATTCTGGTGGCGGTAATTTTAAATTTTCCGATCCCTATTACAGTTGTGATGATTTTGTGGATTAATTTAATTTGTGACGGACCAAATGACATTCTGCTTGGATTTGAGGGGAAAGAAGAAGGAATTATGAATATTAAACCGCACGAGATACAAAAGATCACAATCTTCGATCAGTTAATGCTTTCGGTTACTATCGTTATCAGCGCCACGGTCGGTCTGGCTTCTCTTGGTTTCTTTTGGTACATCCAAAAAATCGGCGGGAGTATTGAGTTAGCCAGAACTGCCGTTTTCGCCTCAATTGCTTTTGCCAGTCTGGTTTACGTTTTTACCTTCAAAGATCTCAAAAGACCTTTGACGGAAATTAAGAATTTTTTTGCTAACAAATATCTTTTTCTTGGGGTTATTTCTGGTTTTATTTTGATAATTCTTGCAATCTATCTGCCATTTTTTAACCGAGCACTGTCTACCGCTCCTTTATCACTCGGCCACTGGCTGATTGTAGCAGCAATCAGTACTGCCTCTCTTCTATTAGTGGAAATTTTGAAATATTTTGACAACCACAAATAATTGCACTATTTCTAGCAATTGATATAATTTAGTTAAATAATTTGAACTATAAGGGAGGGCTTATGGAGTTTGTGAACGATCCGCGCAAAGCAAAAATTGCTTTTGTGATTGTTTTGGTTTTGGCGATAATTTTCTTTCTTGGATCTGGGGTTTTGGGTTATTTCTATTTGCAGAAAAGTAAATCTTACAACAGTTTAGCTGACAACAAAAGCAAGTTGGAGGCATCTGTTGAGGAACAAATCAAAGAAAAAACTGCCGAATTGGAAGCAAAGTTACAAACTGATACGGAAACGCTAAGAAAAGAAAAAACCGATTGT
>Ga0172381_10003588_pt1 | contig 16376 bp, 16 predicted proteins | sample Leawel6488metaG_FD_119754 | JGI IMG/M metagenome (GOLD analysis project Ga0172381, IMG submission 119754) | Leachate microbial communities from a municipal landfill in Southern Ontario, Canada - Leachate well 64-88 metaG | ecosystem: Engineered > Solid waste > Landfill > Unclassified | place... | reverse complement strand
TTATTAAGAAAAGAATTAAAATATTCTTTTCCAGCTATAGCTAGAAAATTTGGTGGAAAAGATCACACAACTGCAATTTATGCTTACAAAAAAATCCTTCAAGAAAATGAAGAAAACAATAAATTAACCGAAGAATTGAACTTAATAAAACAAAGAATATATAGTGGATAAATAGTGAAAAAAAACATACAACTCAAAAAAATAAAACTTATAATAAAAAATCACACTAATATAAACATTATCTTTCCCCAGGTTTTACACAAAAAATTTTACTCACAACTTACCTTAAAAAAGGAAACCTAAAAACAGAAAAACAGGACATATAATAACAATAAACATTTATATAAATAATAATTATATAAATTAAATCTATGAAAATTGAGATATTAAAAGAAAATTTAAAAAACAGTTTAAATATTGTAGAAAAAATAGTTGGTAAAAATTTATCCTTACCAATTCTTGATAATGTTTTAATTAAAACTGAAAATAATTTTTTAAATTTTAGCTCAACAGATTTAGAAACAGCTATAAAATTGTGGGTTTTAGCAAAAATTGTAAAACCAGGAAAAGTTGTAGTTCCTGTTAAATTTCTTTCCAATCTTACTTCTCTATTACCAAATGAAAAAATAATATTAGAGGAAAAAAAACAAGGCATTTATATTGAGTGTAAAAACTTTAAAAATCAAGTTCAAGGATTTAATTCAGACGAATTTCCATTAATTCCAGAATTTAAAAATGCAGAGTATTTAGAAGTAGATGTTAAAAAGTTTTGCCAAGGATTGTCTCAGATTGTTGATGTTGCTTCTCCTTCTCAGTCAAGGCCAGAAATTTCAGGAATTTATTTTTCTTTTTCAAAAAATATTGTCAAAATAGTTGCCACAGACAGTTTTAGATTAGCAGAAAAAAATATTTCTCTAGAAACTTCAATAAAAAATAATATTTCTTTTATTCTTCCCCAAAAACCAGCTAAAGAAATAATTAATATTTTATCAGAAAAAGAAGGAAAAATTAAAATATATTTTTCTCCTAGTCAAACAATGTTCGAACTCTTAATGAAAGAAGCTCCTCACCCAGAAATACAAATTATATCTAGATTAATTGAAGGAGAATACCCAAACTATAAAGAAATTATTCCTAGCAATTTTAAAACAAAAGTAACAACTAAAAGAGATGAGCTTTTAAATCAAATTAAAACAGCCTCTCTTTTTTCTGGAAAAATAAACGAAGTTAAAATTAGGATAAATCCAACAGAAAATAATTTAGAAATATCTGCTAAAGATCCTAATATAGGAGAAAGTCAATCCAGTATTTCTTCAAAAGTAGAGGGGGAAGAAATGGAGCTTTCTTTTAATCATAAATTTTTAATTGATGGATTAAATAATATTAAAAGTTCTGAGATAATTTTTGAAATGAGTAAAGAAGATGGACCGTGCGTTTTAAAACCAGTTGGAGATGCAAGCTATATTTATGTTGTGATGCCAATAAAAGCTTCTTAAAACAAACAAAAAAACCGCACTAGTGCGGTTTTTTTGTTTGTTTTAGTTATCAATATTCTCTTCTATTTTTATTATATCTTCTTTTATTATATCTTCAGAGTCTTCTTCTGCATTGTTTTGGAGATCAATATATCTTCCTGTTTGAACAAGCCAGTTATTTATTCCTATTTGCCACAAAAGATATTGTGGATCTTTTGTGGGATTTGAAGGAGTGGGTCCTAGAGGGTTTTCTTTGTCAATATAATACAAAATAGTGTTTACATCGTTTTGAGGAATTTGTCCTAAGAGTGCAGGATTTCTATTTGTTATTTGATCTGGAAGGTTAAAATTTTCTACTGGGTTTAAAGTAACAATTTTGTCCATAACCTTTCTCCAAATAGGAGCTGCCACCCCAACCCCAGAATCATTTGTAGGGGTGTTGTTGTTGTTTCCTGTCCAAACCCCAACAACTGCAAAAGGAGTATAACCCATAGTCCAACCATCTACATAGTTTTGAGTGGTTCCTGTTTTTGCTGCAACGTCATATCCGGGAATATGCAAAATAGAATTATATCCGAAAGTAGGAGCTCTATTATTATCGTCAGACAAAACATTGTTAATTTGTCTTGCAATTTGAACATCTAAAACTCTTTTAGGATTTGCTTTGTTTTCTTCAATAATATTTCCTTGAGAATCTTCAATTTTTAAAATACTAATAGGCGGCATGTATGTCCCCTCAGAGGCAAAAACGCCGTATGCTGAGGTCATTTCTAATAAGTTAACATCTCCTCCACCAAGAACTAAAGAAAGCCCATAATTATTAACATCTGTTAATGTTGTTATTCCAAAATCTTTTGCTAATTGTAAAGAGTTTGGAATTCCTGCTAAATAAAGAGTTTTAACAGAAGGAATGTTTAAAGAAGAACCAAGTGCTTTTTTTAAAGAAACCGGTCCCCTTGTCATGCCGTCGTAGTTTTGAGGATTATAGCATCTCTGACCATATGCATTTATTATACTGTTTCCATTTGGATCACAATTTTGATTAAACTCAGTTTTTACATCCCAAACAATAGTGTCTGGAGTATATCCTCTTTTGAAAGCAGTTGCATAAACAAAAGGCTTAAAAGAAGACCCAGGCTGTCTTTTTCCCATTGTAGCCACATCATATTTTGGCTCAAATAAACAGTTTAGCCCAGGTTTTTCGTCACAACCTTCGGGATACGCTTCTAAAAAATAATCTTTAGATCCAATTAAAGATAAAATTTCTCCTGTTTTAGGGTTAACAACTACTAAAGCTGAATTATGAGAATTTTTGTTTCGGTTTGTTTGGTCGCTATCTTTTAATACCTGTTCTGAATATTCTTGAAGTTCCCAATCTAGGCTAGTATAAACCCTTAATCCTTTTTCTTTTAAATATTCAGCACCGTATTTATTGTCTAAATATTTTTTAACATACAAAACAAAATCAGGAGCTTTTATTGAAGTTTTTGTTTCGGCAAATTTTAACTCTTCTTCTTTCGCTTCTTTAAGTTGGTCGTCAGAAATATAACCAAGCTTATTTAGTTTTTCAAGAATTATGTCTTTTCTTTGAAATAATTCTGCTTTATATGGACCATAAGGAGAATATCTGCTTGGCGCAGGAAGTAGCCCAGCTAAAATAGCTGACTCAGCTAAAGAAAGTTCAGAAGCTGGTTTATTAAAATAAGTTTGACTTGCGGATTCAGCCCCATATGCATTTTCCCCAAAAGGAACTGCGTTCAAATACCAGTCAAGAATTTGATCTTTTGAATATTTTTTTTCTAATTCAATGCTTAAAATAATTTCTTTAACCTTCCTATCAATAGTTTTTTGTTTTGTTAAATAAACAGTTCGAACAAGCTGTTGAGTTATTGTAGAGGCTCCTTGGCTAGGTTCTTGAAGCCTTAAATCAACCAATACGGCTCTTATTATTCCTAAAATATCTATCCCGCTATGTTGATAAAATCTAACATCTTCTGAAACCAAGATAGCATTTTTTAAATTATCTGAAATTTTTTCAAAAGAAACTATTTCTCTTTTTTCTTCGCCATAAATATCATACAAAAGAACCTTTCCGGTTCTATCATAAATTTTTGTTGATTGTATAAAACGGGATTCGGTAAATTTTTCTGGTCTTGGCAAGTCGTATGTGTAGTATATAAACAGCAACAAAAGCAAAAAACATCCAGCTAAAAATAAAAAAGCCAGATATTTACCAGTTATAAGGGCTAGTTTTTTTAGGTTCTTTTTGTCTATTTTTTTCATAAAATGTATGTTGATATAATTATTCTATTCTAATTGCAAAAGAATAAAAAAACAAGATTCATGTATAAAACAAAAACACCTTTTTGAAGGTGTTTTTGTTTTAAATAATTTTATTCGTCTTCTTCTACTGGGTCGCTGTCATCTTCTTCGTCATCATCTGTTTCTTCAATTTCAACATCATCTTCTTCGTCATCGTCATCTGTTGTGTCATCGTCGTCATTCAAATTAGTCTCTTCAAAATCATCGTCTTCGTTAATTAGCCTTGTTAAAAATTCGTCTTGCATTTTTGCGTTTAATCTTTTTGAAAAACTCAGTTGTCCTCTGGGTCTGCCAAAAAAATAATTAACATATATTAATACTAAATTAAACTAATTATATTTTTTAAAAAGACATTGTCAACCCCGTTTTAAAACAAGTGTGTGAATAACTTATTAAAAAAGAATTTTTATTTTTTTATAAGCCAAAAAGAATTTAAAGAAGCACATATTGCTATACCTAAAGCATCAAAAGCATCGTCTTTTTTTCTGTTGTTTTTTTTTAAATCAAATTTGTCTATTGAAACAGTTTTTTTTATCATTTCTTGAACTTGTTTTTTTTCAGCTCTTCCATAACCAGCAATAGCCATTTTCATTTGTAATGGAGTAAACTCACAAACAGGGGTTTTGGATTCAGATGCTGCCAATAAAATAACCCCTCTAGTTTCAGAAACAGGCATTACTGTTTTTAAATTTTTGAAAAAAAATAACCTTTCAACAGACATTGTATCTGGATTGTGTTTTTTTATTAGATTTGTTATTTCTCTATATATTTTTTTTAATCTTTCTCCAGAAGTTAAAAATTTATCAGTAACAATACACCCAAAATCAAGAACCTCTAGGCACTTATTTTTGTTTTTCTTAACAATAGCATAACCCACGATTGTAGATCCCGGATCAATGCCCAATATAATCATATATTAAAATAGAAAAAAACTAACTTTTGGTTAGTTTTTTAAGTTTGAGTAAATTTCGTTTACAGCCTCGTTTTCATCTAAAGCTTCAAACAGTCTTTCTGATTGTTGTTTTTCTTTTTCAGAAATTATAACCTCTTCTTTAGCAACATAATCTAGACTAGAAGATTCAATTTTTATTCCTTTTTCTTCTAAAGACTTTTTAACTAATTCTAAATCTTCTGGCTTTGTAAAAATATCAATATTTTCGTTGTTTGATTTAATATCATCAGCTCCTAATTCTATCGCAAGCATTTCCAAATCTTCTTTTGATTTTCCTTCACCAGATATTACAATTACTCCTTTTCTTTCAAACATCCATTTAACAGCTCCTTCTCCAGCCATTTTGCCATTATTTTGGTTTAAAATAACCTTAATTTCTCCCAAAGTTCTATTAACATTATCTGTAATACCCTCAATAATAATAGCAATTCCTCCTGGTCCAAAACCTTCAAAACAAACTCCTGTCAGTGCCTCACCAACCAATTCTCCAGTTCCTTTTTTAATGGCTCTTTCTATATTTTCTTTAGGCATATTCATATTTTTTGCCTGCTCTATAACTGCTTTAAGTTTAGAATTTTTTTCTGGATCTCCAGAACCACCACCATCTTTAACGGCAATTGTAATTAATCTTCCATATTTTGAATAAATTTTTCCTTTTTTTGCAGCATTGGCCATTTTTGTGGCCATAACTGTTTTTGCATGACTATGTCCTGACATATGAGTTCAGTAAAAACTTAAAGACAATTTCTGTGGTACATTTATTTTATATACAAAAGAAATTATTGTTAAGTTTTTTTCCCGCTATTGCGAGTTTGAAATTTAAATTTAACAAATAATATAAATACAGCTGAAAAAATCGCAAGTGTTAAAGCTGTAAAAAATAAAAACCAAGGATTTTTATTTTTAATATTTTCTTGGTTTAGGCTTGCTAACCCCTTATTTAGGCTAACAGAATTTTCTGATTTTGACAAGTTTTTTGTTGGTATTATGTTTTCAGTCCCCGGAGTCAGAGAAGAGTTCCAAAACCATTCGGTATCAGACTTGTTATAAGATTGATTATTAGGAGCGTCTCTATACATAACAGAATCAATAATTTTATTATTTGGATTAGTTAATTCTAATCCGTCTTCGTTATTATTTAAGACAATTTTTGTATCAGGTCTTTTAAAAATCAAAAATCCATTAGCTAAAATTTTTGTTAAAGCAGGAATAAGATATGTTTTAGTAGAGCCTTTAATGTCTTTTATTCTCCAACCAGACAACAAAACATCAAAGTTATTTGAGTTGTATAATTCAACCCATTCATTTTGTTCGTCTGGTCCTTCAGGGTTCGGTAAAATTTCATTTATATAAATCCCGCTCGGATAAATCGCAGTAGTCGCTGTTACTACGTCCGACGTATCAATAGCTCCTGGTGTTTGGACTATAGCGCAATTTACACAAGCTAATCCCTGTTCTTTTATTTTTAAAAGAGTTTTTTCTCCAATTCCTTTAACTTTTAGTAAATCATTAATAGAAGAAAAAGGCCTTGCATTAATTATTCTTTGTCCAAGAGCTGGGCCTATACCAATAATTTTTTCTAAATCTTTTAATAAAGCAATATTAATATCTATTTTTGTTTGAGAAAACAAGTTTAAGCTCAAAGAAAAAAATATGCAAAAACAAAATAAAAATAAAAAAATTTTGCTCATTTTTATTTTTTTAAAAACCGGTGAAAACCGGTTTTTAAATTAATTGGTTTTGATTATTTTTGTTTTTAATTTCTAAATGCTCATAAGCTAGTTTTGAGGCGATTCTTCCGCGAGGAGTTCTTTCAATAAAACCCATTTGCATTAAATAAGGCTCATACATATCTAAAATTGTATCTTCTTCTTCCATGGAGGCAGCAGCCAAAGACTGAAGCCCAACAGGTCCTCCATTAAATTTTTTGATTAAAGCTAAAAGAATTTTTTTATCTCCTGGCTCAAGACCAGCATGATCAACCTCTAAAAAGCCCAAAGCTTTTTCTGAAATTTCTTTTGTTATTATTCCTTTTCCTTGAACTTGAGCGAAGTCTCTAATTCTTTTTAATAAACGATTAGCAACCCGTGGAGTAAATCGAGACCTACTAGCTATTATTTTTAAAGCATCTGGTTGAATTTCAATATTTAATAATTTTGCAGATCTTTCAATAATTTTTTCCATATCTGCATTAGAATAAAAATTTAGCTGAAAAATTGCGCCAAAACGATTTCTTAAAGGAGATGAAAGTAAAGCAGGTCTTGTGGTAGCTCCAATTAAAGTAAATTTTGGAAGCTTTAACTCCATTGTTCTTGCCATTGGTCCTTTTCCCAAAATTAAATTTAATTTATAGTCTTCCATAGCAGGATAAATATATTCTTCTACTGTTCTGCTTACCCTGTGAATTTCGTCTAAAAATAAAATATCGCCTTCGTCTAAGTTTGTTAAAATTGCAGCCAAATCCCCCGCTCTTTCAATTGAGGGTCCAGAAGCTATTTTTATTTCTTTTCCCATCTCCAAGGCTACCAATTGAGCCAAAGTTGTTTTTCCAAGCCCAGAGTTTCCATAAAACAAAAAATGATCAGGACTCTGGTTTCTTTGTTTTGCGGCTGTTATAATAATCTGTATGTTTTCTTTTATTTTGTCTTGTCCAACATAATCAGACCATTTTTTAGGCCTTAAAGCAGAATCAAGAGTTTCTTCTTCTGTATTCAATTTTTTGTTTAATAGACTTGACATCTAAATTAAAAAATGCTACAATAAATATATTGGTTAATAATACCAGTTTTTGCTAAATTTAAGAAAGATTATTTTAATAATATATAAAATATAGCAATTATACCAGTAAAAAAGAAAACAGCCCTAGAGTTGGAGGTATATACTTGGATTTATCCTAGCTTCGGATAATCTTGCTCAGGCTCGATTACTCCTCGGACAAATCTTTCTTTATGTCCCAGACATAAATAAACCTCCAACTCTAGGGCTGTTTTTTGTTTTAAATTTGTTTTTCTAAGCCTTCTGTTATATTTTCCTCTTCTGATTCTTCTACTCCCACAACCCTTTTAATCTCATCCATTGTTGTAACTCCTAAGGCTACATTGATTAAACCAGCTTGATACATTGTAATCATTCCCTTTTTTATAGCATTTTCTTTTACAGCAGAAATTGGTGGATTGGTTAAAATAAATTTTTCCATTTCAGAGTTTACTAAAAATGCTTCATACAAGCCAACTCTTCCCTTATATCCTGTAAAATTACAAATTTTGCATCCGCCTTCTTTTGGTTTTGCAATTTTTATTTTATCAAAATCTGGAATTTCAATTGTTTTGGGTAATTTTTTTAAACCATTTTTAATTTCTGATAATTCAGTTAAAGAGGGTTTTACAAAATCAGAACATTCTTTACAAACTTTTCTAACCAATCTTTGGGCAATAGCCATTTTTAAAGCAGGAGCAATTGAAGAAGGTTCAGCTCCTAAATCTACAAGTCTAGGAATGGTTCCAGCTGAGTCATTTGTGTGCAATGTAGAAAGCACCAAGTGACCGGTCAAAGCTGCTTGAAGAGCTATTTTTGCAGTTTCTAAATCTCTTATTTCTCCAACCAAAATAACATCAGGATCTTGTCTTACAATTGATCTTAATCCATCAGCAAAAGTATACCCTTTTTCAGGAGCTACTTGAGTTTGAGAGATTCCTTTTAAATGATATTCTATTGGATCTTCAATTGTGATAATTTTAATTTCAGGGCTTTGAATTTTTTTTAAAAAAGCATAAAGAGTTGTTGTTTTTCCAGAACCAGTAGGTCCTGTTACAATTATCATTCCGTTTGGTTTTTCAATTTCTTTTTGAAAAATTTTGTAAAGATCTTTTCTTAACCCTAAATCATCAAGAGTAATCAAACTTTTTGGATTTAAAATTCTCATAACAACAGATTCTCCGTATTCCGCGGGTAAACTAGAGGTTCTTATCTCAATTAACAAATCTTCAACTCCAATTGTAAATCTTCCATCTTGTGGTTTATTTACAATATTAAGCTTTAATTTTGAAAGAAGCTTTAATCTTGATAATAATTTTTTGTATGTGTTAGGCTCAAAAAAAACAACATCTTGTAAGATGCCATCTAATCTTATTCTTAATTTAGCATATTTTTCTTCTGGTTCAATATGTATATCAGAACAATTAATAGTAATTGCTCCATATAAAATAACATCTAAGAGCTCTGTGATATTTTGCTCAAGATATTCTTCAATTTTTTTCTTAAAACCAATGATGTCTGTAACATCTTTTTTGGTTTCTTCTATAATCTTAGGAGAAATTGCGACAGAGCCTAATATTTTTTTTTGTTCCTCCATCTTTGCCACGAATTAATATTTTTTCGAAATACTATTTTGTAGTTCGTTCTAATTTAAAATCCGTGTAATTATTTTAAAAGACTTTTTGTAATCTCTTTTAAATCAGCTCCTTTTTTCATCAAAGCTGAAGCAGTTTCAAAGATATCAGCTGTTATATTGTTTTTAAAATTATCTGTGTAAATAACCATTCCAGTTAAAAAACATTTTGCAGAATTTGTGTTTATGTTTTTTGATAAGCTCATTGTTATTTCAGAAATAGATTTATTTTTTATTAAATTTATTTTACCAAATTTTTTATTTGCTGTCTCTGGAGGAATTTGACTAATGTCTATATTTTGGTCTGTGCTGTCAATATTTAAAATTGGAGAATCAAGTAAAAAAGCAAAAGAATTTAATCTGTCAGTTAATTCCTTAGAATAATCTTTTATTCCAATAGTTATAATTAAGTCTGGTTTTGTTTCTGAAAAGTAAAAAGAAATATCATCTTTTTTTATACTACCATTTTCTAAGGTTAAAAATATTTTTAAAGCCTCGTTATTTTTTTCGTAATAAATTTGAGAAATTTCAGTAATTTTTGTAGGAATTGAAATTACAAAATTTTTGGGATAAGAAATAAAATCTAAAGAAGGAGACAAAAATTTTAAAGTTTCAGGAACATCTTCTATTATTAAGTTTACATTTTTGCCTAATTCTTTTAAAGTATAAAAAAGAGCAAAAGCAGAACTTATTGCTTCTGTATCTTTTGAGGGTATAATACAAATGTTTTTTGATTCAGCCAAAAGTTGTTCAGATTGTTGATTTAAGTTTTCAGCTTCTGGTAATAGTTGTACTTCTTTTTCTTCCATAGGTTTGTTTTAAGTGAATATTTTTTCTTATATTGAAATTATTCTACCCTATTCGATTTTTAAAAATAAGTCAATTATTTTAGCTAATTTTTTAAACCAAATTTTAAACAGAACAAAACAAAAAATAAATTTTAAATATGTTGCCAAAAAATATAACAGAAAATTATATTCAAACTCAAAAAATTGGAGAAGATCTGGCAAAAGAAATTATAAAAAACAAACTTCAAAAAAAAGCAGTGGTTTTGTTTTTGAAAGGAAATTTAGGCTCTGGGAAAACAACATTTTTGCAAGGATTTTCAAAAGGACTAGAAATTAAAGAAAAAATTTTAAGTCCCACTTTTGTAATAATGAAAAGATTTAAAATAAATAAATCTCAATTTGAGAATTTTTATCATTTTGATTGTTATAGATTAAAAAACAATGAAGATCTGGATTTGTTGGATTGGAAAGAAATAATTAAAAATCCAAAAAATATTATTGCTGTTGAGTGGCCAGAATATTTTGAAAAAGTTTTACAAAAAAATACAATTACAATTGAATTTAAATTTATAGAAGAAAACAAAAGAGAAATTAATTTAAAAATATGGTAAACTAAATTAATGGAAAATCGATTAATTATTATTGACTCTAATGCATTACTACACAGGTCTTTTCACGCCTTACCGCCTTTGGTTATGAGATCTGGTCAAGAAACAGGAGCTGTATATGGGTTTTTGTTAACTTTATTTAAAGCAATAAAAGATTTGGATCCTAAATATATAGTTGCTTGTTTTGATACAAAAGCAAAAACATTTAGGCACGAAAAATTTCAAGAATATAAAGCACAAAGGCCTTTAACTCCTTCTGGGATTATTTCACAAATACCAATAACAAAAGATGTTTTAGGAACTTTTAAAGTTCCAGTTTTTGCAAAAGATGGTTTTGAGGCAGACGACTTAATAGCCACTATTTGCAACTTGGTTCAAAAAGAAAACAAAGATTTAGAAATTTATATTTTAACTGGAGACCTTGATAATTTACAATTAGTAAACGAAAAAATAAAAGTTTATACACTTGGGAAAGGAATAAAGGATACTGTTATTTATGATATAAATAAAGTAAAAGAAAGATTCCAAGTTAATCCAGACCAGATGGTAGATTTTAAGGCTTTGACAGGTGATCCTTCAGATAATATACCTGGAGTAGAGGGAATAGGTAAAAAAACAGCTGCAGAAATAATTCAAAGATATAAAACAATAGAAAATCTTTATGAAGAGTTAGCAACAGATACCGCAGTTTTAAAGCCAAAAGTAAAAGAGGCTTTGAAACAAAATAAAAAAACAGCTATAATGTCTAAAGAGCTGGTTAAAATGAAAAACGACGTAGATATAGATTTTATAATCAAAGATTGCGAGTTTGGATTATTTGATAAAAAAAATATTGAAAAAAAATTAAACGATTTAGAATTTAATTCTTTAGTAAATCGCATACCTTATAATGTCTAAAATTACATCAAAAATTACTTTTCCTATTATATTAGTTGGTTTATTTTCTCTAGCTGTTTTTATGGCTCTTAACTATAATCAATTAGGCCCTTCTTTTTATGTGATACTTTTATTTTTGTCTATTTATATTTTTTCTTTTGGTTTTGCTATTGGGCAAAGTGTTTCCTCGCCTATAAAAGAATTATTAAAAAAAGCTAGAGAAGTTAGTGGAGGAAATCTTTCGAGTAGAGTTTATTTGGAAACAAAAGACGAGTTAGCAGAATTAGCTGATATTCTAAATAAAATTGCCGAAGAACTACAAGAAAATCATATTGACGAAGAAATAATAGAAAAAACAACAGAAATGAAAACTAAAGCTAGAACAGAAGCTTTAAATGAAACAATAATGGCTCTAGAACAAAAAATTAGAAATAGAACAAATGATTTAGAAAAAATTACCGGTGAGACAAAAAGACTTCAAGATCAAGTAAAAGAAAAAGAAAAAGAAATAGAGCAATTTAAAAAAGAAATAAATTTATTGGCTTCAAAAGACAAAAAACCAAAAATAACTAGAAGAAAAAAAGAAACAATAAGCGAATAAAAAAGTATGCCAGAGTTACCAGAGGTTCAAACTACTGTCATGGGTATTAAAACAAAGGTCCTTAACAGGACCTTTGTTGATGTTTGGACAGACACAAAAAATTTAATTAAAAAGCCAAAAGATTTTTCAGAATTTAAAAAACAAATAAAAAACAAAAAAGTAAAAAATGTTCAGAGAAGAGCAAAAAATATAATTATTGATTTGTCTGAAAACTATTCTCTTTTAATTCACCAAAAAATGACAGGGCATTTACTGTTTGGAAAATGGAAAGTAATAAATAAAAAATGGAAACCAGTTGATAAAAAAAGTTTGTTAAATGATCCCTATAATAGATTCATTCATTTTATTTTATTTTTAGATAATGGAAAAATGTTAGCTCTTTCTGATTCAAGGAAATTTGCAAAAATAGAATTATGGAAAACAGACGAACTATTAAATTCAAAAGAATTTAAGTTATTAGGACCAGAGCCATTAGAAAAAAGTTTTAATTTTAAAAAATTCAAAAAATTATTTTCAAATAAAAAAGGGAGAGTAAAGCAAGTTATAATGGATCCTTATTTTATAGCAGGCATAGGAAATATTTATGCTTCAGAAGCTCTTTGGCATGCAAAAATACACCCAGAAAAAAATGTAGCAAATTTAAAAGAAAAAGAATTAAAATTACTTTTTTTATCAATTAAAAAAGTTTTAACATTAGGAGTCAAATTGGGAGGAGAAAGTTTTTCAGATTATAGAAAACCAGATGGTTCTAAAGGAGATTTTGATGCAGAAAGAAAAGCCTACAAAAGAGAAGGGCAAAAATGTTTTAGGTGTAAAGGAAAAATAAAAAGAATTAAAGTTGCCCAACGTTCTGCTTTTTATTGTCCCAACTGCCAAAGACTATAAAAAATACATTGAAACAATAATTTTTATTGCAAGAGATTACTTTTTATACTAAATTGAACTAAATTGAACCAAGATGATTTATTTTTTATACGGAGAAGATTCTTATAGGTCAAAAATAAAATTAAATGAAATTATTCAAGGATATAAAAAAGTCCATAAGTCTGGGCTTAATTTGATTTATTTTGATGCTAAGAAAAAAGAGTTAAAAGAATTAACAGATATTTTTAGGTCTGCTTCAATGTTTGCTGAAAAAAAACTTATAATATTAAAAAATCTATTTAATAATTCAAAATTTCAAGAAGATTTTTTATCTTCCCTAGACGGACCTGCCTTGGGCGGGAAAGATATTATAGCTGTTTTTGAAGAAGGGTCAGTTGACCAAAGAACTAAAATTTTTAAATCTTTACAAAAAAATGCTAAATGTCAAGAATTTAAATTTTTGCAACCAGCAATGATTAAAAAATGGATTTTGTCAGAATTTGAAAAGAATAACGCTAAAATAGATCCTTTTGCTCAGGAATTGCTTTTAAGTTTTGTGGGAAATAATTTGTGGCAAATGTCTAACGAAATAAAAAAACTTTCAAATTATAAAAAAGGCGAAATAATAAAAAAAGAAGATGTTGTCTTGTTAGTAAGGCCAAATATAGAAAATGACATTTTTAAAACAATTGATGCTTTGGCTTCAAAAAATAAGAAACAAGCCATTAGTTTATTACACCAACACATTGTCAGAGGAGATAATTGCCATTATTTATTTTCAATGATTTCTTTTCAGTTTAAAAATCTTTTAATAATTAAAGAATTAATAGAAGCAAAAAATTCTTATCCAGACATTACAAAAAAAAGCGGATTACATCCCTTTGTAGTTAAAAAAAATTTTTATATTTGCAATCAGTTTTCAATTTCACAGTTAAAAAAAATCTACCAGAAAATTTTTCAGGTAGATTTTGATATTAAAACAGGGAAAGTTGATCCAGAAACAGCTTTAGATTTATTAGTCTCTTGGATCTAGGCTTTTTTATCTAACATTTTTGTTAAACGAGATTTTTTTCTTGAGGCATTATTTTTTTTAATTACTCCAACTTTAGCTGCCTTGTCAAATGCTTCATATACTTTTGGAAGTATTTTTTTTGCCTCCGCGTTATTTTTTTGCAAAATAAAAGATTTAAACTTTTTAACAAAGTTTTTTATATTGTCTTTATAAACAATATTCCTTTCTCTTCTTGCAGAAGATTGTCTGATTGCTTTTTTAGCTGATTTTGTTATAGCCATTTTATATATATTTTATTAATGTTCGGCTCTAGTGTTGTTTTGCAGTTTTATTGCCTTACAACCTTATGCCATAGCTTTATATAATATAAAAAAAGTATATCACACAATAACTGTTTTTGCAACACTTAAGGTTTTGTTGTTTGACACAATTTTAACAAGTGGTAAAATTACAAAATAATATTTATCAAATATAAAAATGGCAGAAAATCCACCACAAGCAAATAACGAGTCAGATGTTTCTAAAAAGGAAACAGTAAAAGAAGATAAAAGTACTACTATAACAGAAGACTCTTTATTTGAGAGATCAAAAGAATTAGGAGACGTTTTTACGGACGAAGAAGTTGAATTGTTAGAGAAACTTAGAACAGGAAACAATCCTGAAAAATTAGAAAAAATGGATAAAATTGTCTCAGGCATTGAAGATAGAGAAAGAAATAAAAATAAGGGCGATCAAACTAATCAGGATTCTCCATTAGTAGAATCAAACCCAGATCCAGACGCAGAAAGCGTTTTAGATTCACCAAAAAATAAAGAACAAGAAACTGTTATAGGCGAAGAAGCTACAAAAGATACGGTAGTAGAAAAAGGATCTCCAAGCCCTATAGAAATTTGGAATAAATTAATTAATGAAAAAAAAGAAATATCAAGAAAAATTTCTTCAGGAGAATTAAGTGAAAAAGAGGGAGCAGAAGCTAAAATAAACATATCGTGGCAGATTATTGAACAGGGGTGTCATATATTTGGAGTGGACTCTAGTGGAATAAGGGGAAAAGTTGAAGCAGAGTTAGAAAAACAATGGAAAACATCATTAGAAGACCTTTATGGAAAAAATGGAGATGCTGAAAAAAAATATCAGGCACAACAAAGAGAAAACGTAGAAAGAATTGCTTTGAACAAAGAAGCAGATAAGGTTATGGACGAAAAATGGAGCAAACTTTCAGAAGCTATTAAGGGAAAATATAACAATAATATAGAACAATTTAAACAAAATTATTTTGAATCAACAAGAAACGAGATTTTTAGAAGAACCGCAGACGATGAAGGAAAGAATGGGATTCTTTTAAGCAAGGAGGCTTTTTGTGGAATGATTAGACAAGGTTTTAACCCTGAAGACATAAGACCAGCTAATTATTGGCAAGTAATAAAACATTCAATTGGAAGATTGGCAGTTTTTGATACATTTGTTTCCCTTTCTAAGGGTCCACTTCTTTCTATCTCGTCTGAAAAAGCAGAAGAAAAAGAAAAGACGATGGGATGGGCTGAGTTTAAAAAATTTGTCAGTGAATCTGAAAATAGTTTTAAACAGGGAGTTTTTGAAAAAGCTGGTGATTTGGACCAAGAAGCCCAAAAAAGAACTCAAAAAAATAAAAAATCAGCTGTTGAGCAGTTTGTTTTGGATAAAAATATAAAAGAGCTACAAGAGGTATTGTTACAAGAACAAAAACAAAAAAGGATAGAAAAAGCTGAAAAAACAGAACAAAAGAATAAAGAAAAGAGAGAAGAAGCAGAAGTATTGCCCGTAGACAAAAGAATGAAATTAGTTAACAATTTAAGAAATATATGGAAAGATGCAGAAAAAATAGATAAAGCCGTAAAAACAGGTAAAAGAATAAAGACAAAAAACGGAAAAGATTATGAGTTTTTTGATCCAAAAATAGAAGAACAAAAACAGGAGCTTATTGAATCAAGAGAAGCTTTATCAGATGAGATTATAAAAATAGCAAATCAATTAACAGGTAGGAACTTAAAACAGGAGGCGAAAGAAAAAACTGGATATGTTTTTGATAAAGAAAATTTAGACGAAGAAAAACAAAAAGAATTTAGAGAGTGGCTAACAAAAGAAGTTAAAAAAATATTCGCAGACCAAATTAAAAAAATAGAAGAACAAACAGAGAAAAAAGTAAGATTTAAAAAGAAAGTTAAAGAATAGTTAATATGGCAGAAACATATAGAGTTGAGCAAGAGTCAGCTACACTAGAAACAAAAATAGATAATGCTTTATCTAATGGTGAAGCTAAAGATGCCTCAATAGTATTAAAAGGGACTGAAGGATTTAAAAGTTATGTTGCTAAAGGAGGAAAAATTGTAGGAGTAACTGCTGGAACTCTTTTACTTTTAGCTGGAGCATTAATTTTTAAAATACTTGAAAAATCAGCATTACTTATGAAAGGAATAATAGAAAATCCAGACAAACCTGAAAAATGGATAGA
>Ga0172381_10003587_pt1 | contig 16376 bp, 27 predicted proteins | sample Leawel6488metaG_FD_119754 | JGI IMG/M metagenome (GOLD analysis project Ga0172381, IMG submission 119754) | Leachate microbial communities from a municipal landfill in Southern Ontario, Canada - Leachate well 64-88 metaG | ecosystem: Engineered > Solid waste > Landfill > Unclassified | place... | reverse complement strand
CGGAGGAGCAAGCTAAGCAGGACGCAGAATCTGACAGCAATGATCTTCATTGTTAATACGAAATAACGCTACTATTTCTTTAGTATTTATTTAATAACTTATGCTGTGCTTATGCGCACTTATGCGCCTCTGAGCACAGCAACAATAAAAATATGATCGATACATTATTGGGTTTGGGTTACGAAGAACAACAGGAATGGTTTGCCCTAAGTCCTGCAGAAAGAGTTGCGAGAGAATTAGCCGACGACGCGCAAGACCAGCAAGCAATGCTAGCCTACGAAGAAGAAATGAGGGCTTATGCGGAGGAGCAAGCTAAGCAGGACGCAGAGACTGACGATAACGATCTTGAATGCTAATATGACCAAGGCTAAAACTAATATGCCCTGTCCCCGCTGTGGCGGCAGACAGGGTTATACTGCTATGGAGGATAGGTATTGGCACTTCTTCTGTCCGCAATGCCTATTCAGATGCTTCATGAAACATTATAGCTCGTGCTTCACGAAATAGCACTACTATTTCTTTAGTAATTTATTTATTAATTAATTGCTCATTCGCTAATTCAAAGTAATTTAGCTGCTTGAGCAATACAACTTTAAAAATATGGAAAATGCAACAATCACATTGCGACCAAGCGATTTCGTTATTTTGACCGGATTCGCTAAAAAAGATGGCAGACCTTACAAATTTGCCAAGATCGACAGCTCATGTGCGCTCATGAACGATCCTAAGTTCTTAGAAGTTCTAACAGCGCACGGTGTCCGCACCGTTAACTTAGCAGAAACAGCCGGTGCTCAGCAAGCTGCTGGTGCTGTCCAACCTACGTTGGTTGCTTAGTAATTAACTGGGGGAGTAGTTATCTACTCCCTCTTTTTTTTGCTCTGCCTTGTGCCACGCCTCGTTTCTGTAGTTGTCTTATTGCTACTTTTTTGTAGTTATTTTGTTGAAAAACAACAAAATAACAATTAACAAATTTAAAAATAAAAACATGCCAGATGAAGAAATTGAAAGAACCGAACGCTTATCGTTCGAATTATCCGCTCGCAGGATTGAGAGCGAGGAAATAAATGCCGAAAGGAGTCGCCATTTTCGTATTAACGATGGGGATGACACAATGGAGGCATATGATAAAAGACGCGCAGAACATGAATTAAGACATCAATTAGATGGATTTCATATTCTGCATGTTTAATTTAAAAAAATGATAGAAAAAACGACAAAAGAAAAAATAATCGAAGTAGTTGAAAACACGCTTGAATCTTTGAGAGAAGAAACAATACCAATCAGCGACTCCGATGACGGTTTCATTGGAAACTTTATTCACGCCGAAGATGTCGAAAAACATATTGAGGCAATTAAAAAACTAATTTCATTATTATGAAAAAAATCGACACAACAAAAATGTCAACAAAACAGCGAGAAATGTTACTCAAAGTTTATGAGAGCATACTAGACGATGAGAAAAGAAAACTTGCAGACTCTTATTACGTAAAAGCAAAAGCATGGGCTGAGAAAAGATGCCATGATTTTGCCGAAACAAAGATTGGCCAAAAGTTAATAAAAGAGTATCGGGCAGGAAACAATGCTCTTCTTGTTTTAGAAAAATTAGGGTTTGGACTAAATCAGAGAACAGACCGGTTTGATGACGCTAAAAGCGTATTAGTTCCGTCATACACTCAAAAACTAGAAAAAGAGTGTTATGTCGAACGAGACGTGAAGCTTGCTAAGCTTGCCTCATTAAAAAATGAATTCGCACTAGAAATTATCTGTTCGAATTTAAGTTACGACGAAATCATCAACAAAATTAAAAAAAGAATTGGTGACTTAACCAAATAAAATTATGCCAAACAAAGAAATAAACATCTGCGACGCTGACCAGTGCAATTGTGAGGCTGGGCAAAAGCTTAGAGCAGAAACAAAAATCGAAGACTTGACGGAAGAAGAAACTTCCCGCAAGTTCGAAACTATAAAAGACTTCCTCGTGGACACTATGGATTATATCAATAGCTGCCTTCCGGGGAAGAATAATTTACTAATTTAAAACATATGCCAGAATATTGTAGACACTGTCACGCGGAGATAGACCACCTGGACTATTCCTGTAATTATACAGAAAATGGTATAGAAACTGGGTCTTGCGATCTCAATACCGATAATCCGGATTGCTGTAATAGAGATTGCGATAATAGTGATGACGAGGATTATGAATATACATGTCCTATGTGTAATCATTGTTTCGATCCGAGCGAAGATGTTTTAGACGAATTGCCAGAAAGTATCACAGAAGAAGTCATGGTTCCGCCATGTCCTGCACCAGTTTTTCAGCACGATCCCAATGGCCGGAGCTGGAGACCATTGGGGCCTTCGACTGAAGAAATACTTGATCGAGCACGCCGCATCGGCGCAAGCTTAACAGAATTTCAGATAGCAGCAATGAATGAGAACTCATGCCGTCAGCTGGATGCCACTGAAGAAACTGATGGCACTGATTCAACTGTGACATCCAGTCTCACTAGCGCCATGCTTATATCAAAAAAACCTCTTCCGGAAGAAGGAGCCTTGGCCGTTAGATGCCCGAGTTGCGGATGTATAAATAATCCTCCCGTCGAAGAAACAGACGAGGAAGACTGGTGCTGGGACGTAGAGAACGAGGAAAGGAAAATTAGATCACTAATCTGCACTAATTGTGCAGAAACTATTATTTATTAATTAAAAATATGCAAAAAAAATTCAACTTTAAACTGGGAGCAGACCCAGAATTCACTTTTGTCATGCAAGACAGAAGAATACATTGCAACCATCTGCTTGGTAAGATGTTAAGCGGCAAGCCAGGTTTTGTACGAAAAAGTAACGACTCTGACAACGCTTTCATGGTTGGTGACGCCGGAGAAATAGGTTGTGATGGCCATGATTCAACCGGAGAACTGAGACCACGGCCGGTAGAAACACCAGAAGGCATGGTTAACAACTTGCGAACAATATTTGAGAAGTCCTATGAGCATCTCAAGCTGTTCGACATGATGACGCTTTCAACTTATGCCTCCATTGGCGGACACATTCACTTCGAAATGAACGGGACAGACGAAGAAAACAAAAATTCCGTGAACTCTATTCACAAAAAACTTTCCAGTTTCGCCCTGCCGATTATTATGAGTGAGAATAAAATAAGTCTCAGACTTAGACAAAAAAATGGTTATGGAAGCCTAGACGATTTTAGATATGATAAAAAGATACAGAGTGATAGAAAAACGCATAAAGCAACTTACGAATTCAGGACTCCGAGTGCTGAATGGTTAATAACCCCTAAAATCTGCGAAGCAACCTTTGCTTACCTGGGAGTAGTATACAACGAGATAATCAATAATCCTGAAAATTTCAAGAAATTCAACAATATCATCTTGAAGAATAACGATCATGCCAGAGCATTGATGGCATTCGCTGTTTCGGATTATTCAATCATTACCAAGGCTATCTTTGGTGAAATTAAAAAAGCTGTTAGAACATTCTCAATGTATAATGATTACAAGCAACAATGCGAATATATATTAAATCCTGGCAAGGTAATGAAAGATAAGAAAGCTGCCGAATATAATATTGTTGTCGGTTGGGGGCTCAGAAAGAAATCTGATAAAGTAAAATTAGAAAGCTTGTTGGACAATAAAGCAATCAATGAAAAACTCAAAAATATTGATATGGACGGATTCTGTGGGCTTATTAATATTATGATTAATAACGATATCAACATCAAAGACTTCGCTGATGAATTGAACAAGACTTCAATCGCAAACAATTGGCAATTGAAAAACTCTTATTATTTATTCGGGTTGAGAAAGGGGGTTGAACACGCCATTGTTTGCAACTCCGAAGGCAAGCTCCTAGCCGGAGAAGAAAACGTCAAAACTACCTTGGACAATCGAGCGATGGAAGGCCTAATAGCCAGGACAATAGAAAAAGTTAGAAATTCATTTCCGGAAGCTAAAGTGTTAGACCCATCTACTGGCGAAATCATAAATAATAAGAAAATATTCTGCATCGGCTTAACTTACGACACAAGAATCGCAAGAGATTACGGAGCGTTGATAAAAATGATTTATGAGCTTGAAAACGAAACATTTGATGCCCACCCAGAGGTCGACTTGAAGCAATTAGTTGATGATACCGGAGCAACAACCGAAGCAAAACTTGGAGACTTCTACCGCTTAATCAATAACGGAGAAAGAAAATTCCACGTGGAAGTCAGCGCGGAATTATCCGACAGCGATGGCGCAAGAATAATACGAGAAATAGAAGAGGAAGGATCATTAACATAATAATATTAAAGATTCCAATCCAATAGGTGCGGAAACACTGAATTAAAACAAATGTGCGGAATAGTAGCAGCCTTTAACACGGGCAAAGATGCGACACCAGTTAATGATGATGTGCTTTGGCAGTTTGAGAATCAGCAAAAGCGTGGAATTAACGGGTTTGGCATAGTAAAAATCTTCAATGACTTTAAATATAAAATTGATAGAGCAACGGAAATGTATAAGTTTATGTGGGATATCCATCAGGACCCAGTAAACATGATGTTGATGCATCACAGGTATCCGACCTCTACCGACAACAGGATGGAACAAACCCATCCAATGGACATTGAAGACGGTTCTTTAAAATTTAAATATCTTGTGGTTCACAACGGGGTAGTGACAAACGACCTCTTACTTAAAACTGACCACGAGGCTCTGGGCTTCGTTTACAAGACAGTCCAGACAGACAAACGTTTCAATGATAGCGAATGCGTTGGCATCGAAGTCGCTCGCTTCATTGAGGGCCAGACGGATAAGGTCGGAATCCAAGGCTCGTGCGCTTTCATAGCGCTACAAATTGATAAAAAGACCAACGTAGTGGAAAAGTTATTCTTTGGGAGAAATACAAACCCGTTAAAGATGGCCAAGACTAGGTCTAAATTGTTCTTGTCATCGGAAGGCAAAGGTGACGATATTATTGCTTACAAGTTATATAGCTGCAAACTAGACGCAGAAATGAAACTCGAAAGCAAAGCAATGCCGTTCGCAACGGTAGCTGCTTACAAGCCATACGTTCCGTTATATTCAGTTGGTAATAATAATAATCTATTACCAGCTAAACCGGCAACTGTAGTCCATTCTGGCTATAACGATGACGACGATGACGACGATGACGCTAGATACTCCCACTATTACAGTGGACACGCCTCGAACAATCTAGACTTACCACCTGACGACATAGACGAATTAGAAGAGAAGATAAACAATGCCTGCGAAATTGATACCGAAAGCATTGACGATGCATTGGCCAGCTTCTACGGACTTCTGTCTAACAGAACTGAATGCGAAGCAATTAGTACAAGCGACATAGATTCAGTCGTTAGAGTAATTAAGGATAGCTTGACAATGATGATGTTTAATTGCCAGTCAATTCACGAAAAAGAACTCATAAAAGAGTACGAAACAAATCTAACATCATAAACGTATGCCGATATATCCAAGCAAAGAAGAGGTATTGGACGCAGTTAACAATATGGTGTTTGACAAAAATATGAAAATATTGTCAAAAAAACTGTGGTTAACAAAAGCCCATATCGACAACCACGGAAAAAGATTATACTATTTCCTAGGATTATTACTGCTGGACAATCCTGTTTTCAGCTTCACAAAAATAGATTTTGGAACCAAATACTATTACGACAGCAAGCATGATATACTAGGAATAGATGAAAATAATCCATCACTTGTGTCAACACTGCATGAGATGTGCCACAAACTTTATGGCCACGATGAATTGACAGCTCAGTCAAAAGCTGTCGCAATATTCAAGAAAGTTTTTCCTGAGGTATACGACAAATGCCACTTCGAAGGTCACATGCTAAAACTAAATAAATGTTCAAAATCCCCACCGGAGCAATAATAAGGCAAGAGGAACACCTTAAAAACAAAATAATGGTAGAAATACCACAGACAAGATTCGTTATTATGGGAGCAAAACTTAATAGTCTCCAATGGAAAGTCTCGGTTATGGACAAAATAAGCGGGGCAAGCAGAACCATTGGAGACAAGGTAGAAGAGCACAGTTTTGCAGTGATAATATCAAAAGCATTATCAACTGAAAGACAAACATGGTTTAAAGAGATAGTGACCATTAATACTATCAAAAATATTTATAAAAAATTAATACAACCGACTAGGATAGAAAATCAATTCTTACCCTAGCTGGCAACAAAACTATGAATTACGTAGCTATCGTGGACAAAATGAGAGAATTAGCACGCGACTTATTACGAATGCGCTGGATTAACAATATCAAAGACATAATCTTGTCGATCAATATTGAGATTGCAGAATATGAGAACGGTAAAAAATCCCGCGAAAAGGATATTAAAAGATTAGAATACCAAATCTCAAAGTTAGATGAAGCAGACCCGGATTACGAATCAAAGAAAAAAGAATTAGAAAAAAGCATCGAATACCAAAATAAAATGATCGAGGGCGCAGACAAATATATCGCAAAACATAAAGAATCTGTTGATAAAAACCTAGCAGAAATTGCCAAGGTTGTTTCCGGAGAATATAAAGTTAGCGCAGAAAACTTGTCAGCAAAGACCAAAGAGCTTATCGAAGAACATGTGAAAGCTGTTGCGGTTTCAATTGACATAGTAGACGCCGAATAGTCAAATTAAAGGAAGTAGTAGCAATACTACTTCCTTTTTTTTAGGAACGACAACGATCGCGGCAGGGCGGCCCCGATTACAACCTTTGAGTTCGAGATTTTTGCTTTTCAGATAAAGGACACTTTCATCTCATTTCTGGAACAAGAACAGGCACACCCCAATACTTAATGAGGTTTAAAGATATTGGAGTATTGCAGTACCCTCACACCGGAGCGCTGGCGCGAGGTGGGAGGGGAGAGTTTGGGAAATTCGCCCGCAATACCTTATGGGGAGATGGGTCACTAACCAATACTCCAAAACTCCGAAAAACCAAAACCCCAACACCGCAAAACTCCACAGAGCAAAAATCCTGCTCCATATAGCAACGCGGTATTATCACGAGAGCAAAAATCCTGCTCCAAGATAGTGCTAACGGCATACAGAGCATACAGGGCATACAGGGCATACAAGATAAGAATATTACCATATACGTATTAATTAGTTTCCCTATATATATCCCTACCAGTATTACCATTATTCCTATTAGCATTACCATTATATCCTTTCTTAGCATAATTACTCTTTTATTGGGCTTTTACTCTTATTTTTATTTTTTGTTCCTTATGGGAACCATTAGTTTTGCCAACTATGTATTTAGGTCTGGATACTCCCAATTTTTTTCCGATACCTTAAGACGATATACCGATTCTAGGTATTGACAAAAAGAGGCTTAGTTTACAAAAATCGCAAAACGTGGTGTTGGGGATGGTTCTTATACAAAAAAACAAAGGCTTTTTTGCACCTTTGTTAAATCCTTGTTTTTTACCGTTTCATTTAAGAAATGGTTAACGTTTGGAATTGCGATTAAATGGTCGCTACCTTGTGCTTTATTGCCTTTGTTCTTTGTTTCCTATTCGCGTTTGAATTGACTGAGCGTTTGGCTACCTAGACGTATCCTGGTTAAGTAAACGATTTAGCATCAGTTCAAGCCCTTATAAGAGTTCTGCTCGTCGTGCCGCGTTCGTTATTATTTACCTGGCTTGAGAAATGACCACAAATTGAAAATAGCCGTCCATCTCTTGCTAGGTTTCCTGCGATACGAGTTTTTAAAAGAGCGTCACTTCAAAACATTATACCACGTTTCCTACTTAGTGTCCAACCTTTTTATCTGGGCTATGACTGAATCGCATACCAATGTGTCAAAGGCTCTTGTCTCCTTCGATAAAGTACACCACGGTGTCATTGTAAAATTCTTTGTTTTAAATTTCTCCGCCAGTAATCTTTCTGTTGTCTCATGGTACATTTCAGCTAGTTTTATTGCCGGGATGCATGTTAGCTTGTCCGCGCTTATACATTTTTCCTGTTTTTTCTCTGTTTTCTGTTCTTTTTTCTCCGACTTAAACAATTTTTTTAGAAATTTCATGTTATTTTATTTAGTTTCTTAAAATGGCTCATTCCCCTTACTAAAAGATCCTAGGTATTTGAGCTCATCGTGCTCGTAAACGTCCATTACGTCTTCGTGGCCATCCATTATGAGCGCCAACATCTTTTCGGCTTTGTCCTGTGGTCTAACGAAGTGATTAAACAGTTCGCCATTCTTCTTGGACATCAGCCATCTGACTGGGACGCTCGGTTGTTCGCTTAAAGGCTGTTTCATGATCTTATTTTAGTTAAATGGGGAAACTGGCTGCTTGGACGATTTAAACGTCCATAAAGAGCCAATAGAGCTCCACAATCGATTCTAGATTACATTCACCAAGGTTGAGGCAACGAAAAAACAAAAGATTTATTTATACTATTAGAGTTTTTATGTTAGTTTGAGAGAACCTGAAAGAACAAAATTTAATTGATTCTCTCGAGAAATGAAAGCAAGTGTTGTCTCAAACTTGGTGAACGCAATACAATTATTTACTATCTAACTCCTACTAAACGAATTACCACGGCATTACAGTCTAAAAATGTTCCTTTATCATCCTTCCCTATAAACGGATGTTTTCCTACTCCGGCTTCGTGATACTTATCGCTCAGAATTAAAGCATTAGATTCCTTGTTAGCTTTGAAATAACTTAATACTTCTTTGGCGCTTTTATTACTGCAAGCGATTAATTCTCCTGATAGGGCGAAGCTTCCTTCTGCTGGGGCGAATTCTTTTGATATTTTACCTAATAAAGATTTATTATCCATTGCTTTTCCTTTGTCGGACGCTGATTTGGATAATGCTTTATCATTTTCAAAGACTATTTTACCTTTTTCCTTCCTGTAAGTATTAATTAAATTCAATAATTCATCTTCAAATGAGACTATTACTGGGACGAAAACAGGTGCTGGCTCGATTACTTGCTTGGCTCTCTCTTTTTCCAACTCTCTTTCGGCTCTTTGCGCCTCAGCTTTGCGCTCTCTTGCCGCAGCTTCTTCCTGTAATTTAATGATTGCAACTCTTTCCGGACTTTTCCATTCGGCCGTGCTAGCAAAATTTGTAGACAGGATAGCGGCGTTTGCTTCTTCCAAGGGCCAGAAAAAACTAAAAGTTACGACAGAGATGAATATTAAAAAAACAAGGATTAAATAAGTTAAAATTGTTTCTATTTTAGTTTTTTTCATAAGGTTTTGATTTTAAATCATCCATTATTTTTATAAAATCTGCTTGGGTTGCAGTTTCTTTGCCGGAAAATAGCTCTTTTATAACCTTTACCTTTAAATCTTCCAACGCTTCACCTAGGTAAACTGATAATAAATTTTTATAATCCATTCCGGACATTTCTGCTATACATAAACTGAAAGCTTTTCCTAGGTCATTATCGGTTTGAGCTTTTACCATTTCTTCTTCCTGAATATAAAAGATTTCCCCCTCTGACGTTATTTTGAGGACTTCTGCTCCTCCGTCTTTTCTGAAAGAAATCATTGGTATGTCTTCTTTTTGGTTATCCATTTATTTTTTTAATTACTTTATTAAATCGATAAGACCTCCAAAATGCATCTACCGGGGTTCCTGGAGAATCTTCTCTTACTGCATTCCATCCCATTTTTGATAATGGTAGCAAATCTTTGAATACTTTTTCACCTTTTTCGTTCTTGGTGATTACGATCATTCTTGTGTATCTATAGCCTTCGCTGTCTAGAAATTCTATCGCTAACATGTCTTGGCCTTCTTCTTCGTCGCATTCCTTCGGGTCGTCTATGTTTTCTACTATATAACCTTCCTGGTTTAAAGCGACTCCCACCATTTTTATGTCAACGTCTACATCGCTGGCTATTATTTCCCCTCCCATTTCAATCATTTTATCAAACCCTACCAGTTTTTCAATCGACTCATTATAAATATCTTTATAAGAATACTTCTTTCCGTCGTTTTTAACGACCAGAAACATGGACAACGAATCGTTGGTTGCCAAAAAATTCTTAGCTTCCGAGACGACTTTGTTTATAAAAATGTTCTTTTTTTTATAATCGATTATTTTATTTGGGTAGTCTTCCTTCATATTTTTTATTTTAAGTCGATTTCCGTTTCCGGATCCCATTTTTTCTTTAAGTGTTTGTAGGCTTTTGTGTTCAATAATGGCTCGACGATGTCATTAATGTAGTCTGCGGCCTTATCAATGCAGGCTCTAACGGCTAGAATGTCTCCTTTTTTAGGATTATTTACTAAGTTTTTCTTACATTCCCAGTCAAATAGCTCGTCAAAACACATTCCAATCGTCGGAAAATAAGACGGGAGCATGCCTTTTGGCTTGCAAGTATAGCATCTTCGGTCGCATTCTATCGTAAAATCAGGAAGTTTTAGAACTATTCCACCGAATGGAGGTAGTTTTTTCTTGTCATCGGACATTTCTTCCGATTCATTGTCTTCTTGGTTCTTCATATTTTTATTTTTTTATTTTTTCTTTTATAGTTTCGACTAATTTTTCATAAACGTCAGCGTGATCTTTCAAATATTTCTTGGCCTGATCTCTGCCCACGCCGATTTTATTGTCATCGATAGAATAAGTATTACCGGCTTTGGTAACTACTCCAATTTTATTTCCATAATCCAATGTGTCGCCAGTCTTATCTATTCCTGAACCAAAATACAACTCGAACTCAGCTTGCTTCCACGGATAACCAACTTTGTTTTTAACCATTGTGGCTTTTAATACATATCCGATCAACTCTTTATTCTTACCCTCAATCTTTTCTCCTTTTTTTACATCAACCCTGACCGAGGCGAAGAACTTTAAGGCTTTTCCTCCCGGTGTAGTATCTTTATTCCCAAAGAAAACGCCGATTTTTTCACGAAGTTGGTTAATAAATATGACAATAGTGCCACTTCTAGCGATAGCTCCAGTTAATATTCTTAAAGCTTTACCTAGTAATCTAGCTTGTACGGCCATTGTATCTTTCAGCATTTCTCCTTCTCCTTCAACTTCTGACTTCGGAACTAATGCCGCCACCGAATCCACCACGATTATATCAAGCGCATGACTTTTAACCAGGCCGTTTAAAACGTCCATAGCCTCCTCTAGCGACCCTGGCTGCGATAATATCATCTTATCGGTATCAAGTCCTATGCCACGCGCGTAATTAGCGTCAAAGGCGAATTCTGCGTCTATCAGAGCGACTCTTCCTCCGGCTCTCTGTATCTCAGCCATCAAGGACGTTGTTAGGGTCGATTTTCCAGAACTTTCAGCTCCGAACACCTCAATTATTCTACCTCTTGGCATACCGCCACAGCCAAAAGCATCATCAAGAGCAAAGCAACCAGTCGAAATAGCTTCAACCTCGATATTCATTTCTTTATCTAATTCAACAACCGATTCTTTCCCATATTTTTTATGAAGCTGTGCCATTGCCTCTTCGATAGATTTAGACTTTTCTTTTTCTGTCATAATTTTTTGTTTCAGTTGGAAGGAGCCAGTGTTCAGCTGGCTCCGACCTCTGTTTGCTTATTTTTTCTTAGCAACTTTTTTTGCGGCTGGTTTAGCTGCGACTTTTTTCACGGCAACCTTTTTTGGGGCTACTTTTTTTGCTACAACTTTTTTTGTAGTTGTTTTTTTTGCAATAGTCATGTTTTTATATTTATGTTTATAAGCCTGTCTCGACTAAGAACAGGATTTATTAACTAACAATACCACCAATCAAATAACCGATCTTCTCTTCCGGAATACTTTCAACGATTTCGATGTTCATTTCTTCCCAGGATTTTCCAAAAAGGTCTAGCGCTATTTTTCCAGTTAAGATCGGATGAAACTTTTCGTCGCCGATACCGGTCAAATAAACTGCCGTGTTGTTTGCTGTCTTTACCAATTTAATGTTTGTTCCCATAGTTTTTAAATTTTCTTTATCAATTAAGGCAAGGCTAAAATGCACTTGTCCTGCTTCAAAATAATTTTCATATAACCATCCGTCACCATTATATCCCCACGACTCGCTCCACGAATTATGAATCTTGATGGCCTTCATAATCGTATTAGTATTCGGATTGTTCTTTCGTTTGAATGCTTTGCCGACGAATGCATGACCCCATTTTTCATTAACTGGCGGGATTAAATCTCCGGTCTTCCATCCTGGGTTTTCTCCTGTGGCAGACATAATAACAAACTTATAGTTTAAAATTGCGCTGGCAACTTCGTCGATATTTCTACACCAGAAATATAATTTAGATGCAAATACTTTTTCAATTGCTAACTCCAATTCGGTCAAAGGAACCTTCTCGCGCATAAAATCTTCCGTCGGAGATGATCCGTCCGGGAAATAGCTAGGAACAGTTTTCTCATAAATGAATCCTTTGTTCACTGCCCATTTAGCTGCTTCCTCTGTAAATGCTCCTCCGCCAGACAAAAAAATATTGGAGTAAATACGTCTTGCTGAGAAATCTTCCAACTGCCCGGTCTCAACAAAATTTATTCCTTCGCCAACTTTTGACGCTGTTTGGGCGACGCAACTTCCGCTTCCTCCCTGATTCTCGTGTTTTAATTTAAAACCGAGGTCTTCTTCGCTGTCATAACCCGCGTCCCAGTCAACTACTGCTGGTGCTGCGCCGCAAGCCATAACTTCCGAATATTCAAACTCTTTTGGGCTTCTCTTGCCTTCAAAGGCTCCGCCCTCAAACTTCTCAATGTCGAATTCCATTTTTTTAAAAATTATTTTATAACTCGTAATACTTTTTTGTTACCCAGCTGTTTAAAGCGTAATTTTTTAACATTGTGTTTTCTGTTATTTCGCTGTTATCTGTTGGATAAAAATAATCATATTCATATATCTTAATTCCATTAGCAGGATTGTCTTTGTGGATGAACACTAAATCAGTGAATGCTCTTATGCCCGGCTCGAATACTAAATCTCCGTCTCCTCTGAAATTCTCTTCTATTCTGCGTATATATTCCTTCAATAACGGATGACCTGGTTCCGCGCCGACTACTGCATTCGCATAATACTTATTTTTCTCAGTCCCCATAAATAATCTATCATTTAACATCTCGTCAAAATTCTTTCCAGGTAAAATTTCAATGTCCGCGTCTAGGTATATTCCGCCATTTTCAAACAACCATTGCATCCTTAACAGATCCGCTGCCTTCACCCACTTCTTTGCGCTAATCGCCTCTCTAACATATCGAGAGGTCATCGGGCAATTGTCTAGTGTAATTAAATGATGTTCATATCCCTCTACTGAATGCGTCGCTAAACACTTTTTAATTACTTCAGGTATTTCAGGATTGTCGTTAAGCCAGATTGAAAGTATTTTTTTATTTATCATAAATATTGTACATATATTATACACCCGTTTAAATTATTTGTCAAGCTTTTTGTTTTTATGTCTCCGTTCGATCGAGCTCATAATACTGGCAGTATAATTATCTGAGATTTTAACGTCCTTGCCCTCTATCAATTGGTCAAATAACTTTTGTTTTTTCTCCAGCAAATTATACATAAACTCGTCGATAGTCCCCTTCGAATACAATTGATAAATAGTCACGTGGTCAGCCGTTGCTGATATACGATGAATTCTATCGGCTGCCTGCGCGTGATCGGCCGGAGTCCAACTAAAATCTATAAACAGAACGTTGGTGGCCGATGTTAAAGTTATACCAACGCCAGCCGACTTTATTCCTCCGAAAAATATTCTGCAATTTTTATCCGCCTGGAACTTATCAACAATTTCTCCTCTAGTTTTTGCGTCAACAGATCCGGTTAAAAGAACAGATATATTTTTAAATTTCTTGTGAAGGGTTTCTAGCGGTTCGTTATAGCAACTAAAAACAACAACTTTCTCACCGGAATCCAATATGTTCTCAATTATTTCTAACGCGGAATCAAACTTTCCTTTTGTTGTCAGTTGTCTCAACGCTCCAAGCTTAGCAAGCTTTTCTGCTTGTAATGCTTTCTTAACTTCTCCTAATGTTTTCTTTTTAACCTTAATCAAGTATTTTCCGAACTCTTCTTCGGCTAATTTATACTGAGAGGCAATATCATTGCTCAAGACAACCGGAATATTAACAAATAATTTCTTAGGTAAATCCGGCAAAACATCATCCTTGGTTCTTCTCAAAAAATAAGTGCTTATCCGTTGTTGCAACTCTGGAATATTGGATGCGCCTCTATCGTCCCACCCGTAGCGCCCCTGATGCCCTTCGCAATAACGCTTGCTGTAAGAATAATAATCGCCCCAGTTTTTAGGGTCTATTATATTAAGACTTGTAAATAACTCTGCCGGCCTACTAAGAAACGGGGTTCCCGAAAGCAATAATACTCGCGGAATCTTTCTTATTATTTTTGTTGCCAGTTTTGTTCTTTTAGCTCGAGGAGATTTTAAGGCGTGGCATTCGTCTGCTATAACAACATCCCAATTAACGGCAGTTAGGAACCCAATAAACTTTTTAAGTATGTCGTAATTTATAATAAATACTTCACGACTTTTTAATTTATCAACAAGATCCTCTAAGCCGTCAGTGCTGTTGATAACCTTCGCCTCAAGCGACGTCCATTTTTCTACCTCCTTCTTCCAGTTATACTTAACCAGTGCTGGAGATATTATTAATATCTTTTTAAATTCACTGTGGGCCACGTAGGCAAGGGACTGTAGCGTCTTTCCGACTCCCATTTGGTCTGCCAGCAACCCCCTGCCATTATTATTAATAAAGAACTCTACACCAAGCTTCTGATAGGGGAATAAATTACCTTTAATATTTTTAACCTCCAAATTAGATACCCTGGCGGCCTTCAACTTAATAGCATTTTCCTCAGCGATCCTGGCGTCTTCTTCGATCATCTTAGCGAGCTCAAACACCATTTGGATGGGAGAATCTATTTCCACTGCCGGAATCTTTTCCTTGATAGCAACGGCTACCTCCATATCAGAAAAACGCCATTTGTTGTCGCAAAAGGTCATTCTTCTAAATCCAAATCTTTCCTTTAAACATTTTAAATGATTGAAAAAATTTATGTCGTAAATATTTTCAAGCGAATAATTGTAAAGTAATGTTTTGTCCTCCCTGATAATCATTAATTATTTTACGCTAAATATTTCTCTTATCTCGTTCAAGGTCTTTCCTTCTTCTCTTAATTTCAACACGGTCTTCCATGTTTTTACTGCCTTGGCTCTGTCAAAAACATTTGTTTTAGAAAAAGTCATTTCCGGAGAAAAAAAACCTAATTGATAATAATAAATCATTGAAGACTTATTAACACCAAACTCTTTCGCTAGTTCTAACAACGTTGCGTACTTTTCATTTTTAATCATATTTTTTATCATCTATTTTGGGATTGAAAACTGTAATTAATTTCTTTATTTCAACTCCTTTTTTAGTTTTATTTTTAACAGAAAAAACAAACACATGACCGAGAAAGAATTTGTATCGGCAATGCCAACCATTTAATCTCCGTCTTTTTTCTTTTGATTTTCTGTATATAAAAAGAGGATCGACAGTCTCTTTGCTGTTCCACGCCTTTTCTATTATTTTAATTATTTTCCCACCATTACACCTAAAGCGCTCCTCCATTCTTTTCGCGCCATGGTTAGTGGCAACAAATTCTTCGGGAGCGCTAGGCATGGTTTCTGTTTTTTTTGAATGTTGGGGAAACATTTTAAAAACACAATTCATTTTATTTGTTTTTTATTTTTATTTTTTTGTCGTTGCTTATATCTAGAGCAAGTTTATCAGCCCGAGATGTAATCTCCATATAGCAATCGCTATTAATCCGTTGCTCGTATGGCATAAATTCGTTAAACACTTTAATGATATTAATTAGAGCAGCTAATTGTTTCAGTTTCTCCAGTTGAGGTTTTTTCATAAATTTTTTTTATTTTGTTGAAAATATTTTTTTCAATTTGTCTTATTCTCTCCCTGGTTACTCCGTATATTTTACCGACCTCATTTAATGTCATTGGTTTTCCGGTTTTCATTCCGTATCGCAATTCCATTATTTTTATATGTTTTTTGTCGGTAATAGTATCGCTCAAAAAGGGCGCTATTTTATCATTAAAGAATTTTGCCCTTTCAATTCTATTCATTTATTTATTTTTAAACTACTAAAATACTAAAACCATCTTTCCTTATCAGATCTGTTGTCCTCTTCTTTTGAATTACCGGCAAAAAGACTATTACCATAATGAGTCATTTGTTGCATTAACATGTCATTGAAATGCTTGTGGTTGTAGAAGTTGGCAGTCAATTCCTCATTTTTTTTCTGCAATTCAGCCAACTCCTTCATCATATCTTTAACCACGTATCTCACACGT
>Ga0172381_10003586_pt1 | contig 16381 bp, 16 predicted proteins | sample Leawel6488metaG_FD_119754 | JGI IMG/M metagenome (GOLD analysis project Ga0172381, IMG submission 119754) | Leachate microbial communities from a municipal landfill in Southern Ontario, Canada - Leachate well 64-88 metaG | ecosystem: Engineered > Solid waste > Landfill > Unclassified | place... | reverse complement strand
GCGTAACACGATCATTGCCATGGCGGAAGAAAAGATAGCCGGCCGGGATGGTGAAATCCCCGATACCAGCCTGGGCTCCATTGTCTACCACGGGTTGAAGATCGACCTTTCCTTTGAGGTTGATGACGGCGCCGAGTTGCGCATGACCTCGAAAGCGAAAGCTGACAACCGAGAAATCAACTTCTATTTCGAGCATGAAGTCAAAGAAGAAGACGGGAAAGTCAGGAGAATATCAGCGTTCACGAAAGGAGCGGTCACCAAGGACGGGTTGGTTTCCAAGAATTCCACCACGATGCTTTTCTACCCGATAGGCAAAAAGCTGGAAGAGCTGGGGCTGCACCTGGACTACCAGAAGAAACAGCTCGAAAAAGCGAAGGAAGATTTACCTGAACTCGAGCAGCTGATCGGGAAGCCTTTCCCCAAAGATGATGACCTGAAACAGAAGTCGCAACGGCTCAATGAGGTTGAGGCAGCCCTGGAACAGCAGGGAAAAGGGCGTAGCTCTGCTGCAGCTCCAGCAACCGATGACCAGCAGGATATCAATGAAGCATGGGAAACCATGTCTGAAATGGGGTTCACCCTGATCGAAAAAGATGATCGGTACATAGTCACTACCCCGGGACAATTTAAGATCAGCGATGAAAGCACCGTGGATCGTGCCATTGCAAAGGCGATAGAATGGCACAACCGGGAAGAAGGGTTTGACGACGATGGAGTATCTGCCGGGCTCCGTTCCGAAAGTTCCGTACCGGTCACCGAGCGGGCCGATATCGAAAAGGAGATTGACGGCAAGCTTGGCCGCGGCGCCGCAAAGAATGTGCTGACGGTGGGGACGCAGGCCGAAGCGCTGGCCATGCTTGAACAGGCTGGATCTATGGTTTCTTACCCGGAACAAGCGGACCCGGAGAAAATCAACATTCTCCCTGAATCAGAGACGCCGGTAAAAACCATCAAGGCCTACAAGCTGTTCAGGACTCTGAAATCTCAACCGGGGAAACTCTTCCCCTTGTTCATCGGCAAGACAGTTGAAACTCCGATGGGCGTATGGGTTGCCGGCGAGAACCTTCCGACCAAAGGGTTTGCAGATCGTCCGGGCTGGCATGCCGGCATGCTTCCATCTGCGCCTCACCTCATGACCAAGGATGGCCGCATGCCCGGGGATCGTGTTTGGGCAGAGGTTGAAATTCCCGCTGATGTTGATTGGCAATCCGTCGCCGATGGCAATAAGGGGAAAACCATCCCCGGTACCAGCAAGAAGAATCAGGGGGATATCAAAGACCAGGTTCCAGCGGGTGGGCATTACAAGTTCAACACCTCAAAGAGCAATGACCCCAACTGGTCATGGGTAATTGGAGGCGCCATCAAGATCAACCGCCTCTTGACCATGGATGAGGTCAACGCTATCAATGAGGCTGCCGGCATACCGGCGGTTCAGTATTCCGTCGCCGGCCACATCCAGGCGTTCACCATTGCCGGCCAGGTCTACATGGTTGCCGATGGAATCGAAAAGGGTGATGCCTTCCAGGTGTTCCTCCATGAGGTTGCACATGCTACCCGCCTTGGTTTCAAGAGCTCGAAGATTTGGGCGGGGATCCTGGCAAACATTCAACAGCTATCCGGTACCGACACTATCACCGGCAAGGCCATCGCCGAGGCCCGGGACCGGGTTCCAGCCAACACTCCGGAAAAGAATGTGCCCGAGGAGATCCTGGCATATTTGATAGAGAACAACCGGAACGAGATCGGGATTGTTCGCCGGTTCATCGCCATGATCAAGGCAGCTTTGGTCAAGATGAACGTCAACCCGAGCATCTTGAAGCCTGACGACTTCAAAGCCCTGGCAATCATGGCCGCCCGTGGCTATGCCGCCCGTGGTCCCATTGGTGGAGAGGGTGGGGCCAAGCCTTCGTTGTCTACTCCGTTCAAGGCGGTCGACCGGAATTCTCCCGAGCTGAAGCGCTGGATGGGCAATAGCCAGGTGGCCGGGCCGGTATACCATGGCTCGCCTGAAACCTTCTGGACGTTCGACAAGGAAAAGCTGGGGGGACGGGGCAATATTTCACCGGTAGCTGGCTTGGGGCACTTCTTTGCAACCGACAGGACAGAGGCGCAAGCATACGCAGGTCTAAACGGTGAAAACCGTGAGTTCTTTGTTAAGATCGAGAACCCGAAACGAATGGACGCTTACGAGCTCCCTAACTTCAGAAGCGCAGAGGAGGCGCGGGCTTACGCAAAACGCCAGCAGCTGGCCGGGTTTGATGGAATCATCCTCGCCGACGAGGGGCACGTCATTGTTTTCGAGAACAACCAGATCAAATCCGCAGAGATCAACACCGGAGAATTCAGCGCAGAGAACCCCGACGTCCGGTTTTCCGTTTCAACGCCCACTCAAAATACCCGGGAAGAAGTGTTCGCCAGGATCAAGGAGGCCCGGAACAAGAGTGCCGAGTCGGCCGTCAAGGTGCAGGTGGATGATATCAAGGCAAACGGTTTGAATGTAGAGAACGAAACCAAGTTCTTCAAGGAGGTTGCAGCCAAAACAGAAGACGACTCAGAGCTTACCGGAAAAGGCTTCAGTTGGTTCAAGTCCAACGTCGGAGCGGTTGCACGGAAGGCATACGGGGCGCTTACGCTTCGCCAGATCCGCGAAATCTTCGCAGACCGCCTTCCTCAGATCCATCAATTCTATGACGCTACCCGCTTCATGGCCGCTGAATCAAACGGCCTGATGAAGAAGGCAGACGACGTCTATCAGGAGTGGGCGAAACTTGATCGGTCCGAATCAGACGAGCTGGCGGACATCATGGCAATGTCCACCATATCCTCGGTAAACCCCGATGGCGATATCACGAGTCACCTTGATATCAACAAGGCGAACCAGCGGATCGATAAGTACCGGAGAGACCTGGCTGGAATGTCAAAGATTCCGGCCGCCGAGGTTACCGAAAAGCAACGTAAGTATATGAATAACATTCCGGCATATATAATGGCTCGCCAAGGGAAGATCGCGCAGGAGAAATCCCGGATGGACGCACACGCCAGGTTGACCAAAAGGTTCAACAAGCTAAGCCCTGAAGCGAAGCTGGTTTGGTCGCTGGTACGCGGGCAATACGACTCGCATCTTGCCAAATTGTTTACCGCCCTGCAGGAGCGGATCGAGCGTTCCTCCCTGAGTGCCAAGGATAAGAAAGCGACAATAGATAAGGTCAGGCTCCGGTACGACAGATATGTTCAAGAGGGGCCATACTTCCCGCTTTCACGTTTCGGTGATTACATCGCCATAGCCAAGAAGGGCGCAGAGCGGGAAGTGCACAGCTTTGACAGCAAGGTTGATGCTGACCGTTTTTCCAGCGGACGCAGGGCGAAGGGCTGGGCAGTACAGCAAAAGACCAAAAAGGAATATTCTCCGCAGACTGACGGGGTTTCAGGGCAGTTCATGACCGGAATCCTCAACGCGGTAAACGATTCCAAGATGAAGGCTCCGGTCAAACAGCAATTGCTGGATGGCATCAACCAGATGTTTATCAAGGCTCTGCCCGATCTAAGTCACCGCAAGCATTTCTCGCACCGCAAAAAGGTTGCAGGATATTCCCGAGACCAAATGCGGGCTTTCGCCTCCAACATGCAGCATTCATCGCACCATATCGGCAGAATCAACCATGCCGACAAAATGATGTCCGCCCTGGAAGAGATCGAGAAAGGAACGCATGAGCTCGATGACAACGTCGACGCCACGGTGATGACCGACGTATATAACGAGTTGGTGAAGAGGAACCAGCAGATCATGAACCCTGATATAAGCCCGGTTGCGCAAGCCCTTACCAGCGCAGGGTTCTTATGGAACATCGGGCCAAGTATCGCGTCGGCAGTGGTAAATATCACGCAAACACCGATGGTAGCCTTCCCGCTCCTGGCCGCGAAGTTCAATTCCGGTCGGAAAGCATTCAGCACACTGTCAGGGGCAACCGCTGACTTCTTCTCTTCTCCCTGGACCGGAGATGCCGGTTTCAACCTGCAGCAGAACACCAAAATCAGCCAGCTCGAAAGGGACATGATCGACGCCTTGATTGAAGACGGGACAATCGATGTCACACAGGCGCACTCCCTGGCACAAGCTGCAGGCCCAGATAACTTGAACATGCTGACGAGCAAACACGGACACATTGCGATGCAGGTTATGAAGGTTACGTCCTATCCTTTCCATGTCGCCGAGGTGGCCAATCGCCAGATAACTGCACTGGCAGCATACCGGATGGCTATCGATCACGGAAAGACGAATGCCGAATCCGTGACCTTGGCAAGGGAGCTTACCCTTGACAGTCATTTCGATTATAGCCAGGCCAACCGGGCAAGGTTCATGGAGGGAAACGTTCAGCGGGTCCTGTTCCTCTTTAAGCAGTATTCCCAGCAGATGACCTACCTGCTTGCTCGTTCGTTTCACCAGGCTGTGAAGGGAGAAACCAAGTCCGTAAAGGTTGAAGCGGCGAAGCGGTTGCTCGGCATCGTCGGCGGCCACTTCATTTTCTCCGGCGCGATGGGTATGCCCATGGTCGAAGGGGTTATGTTCCTGGTGGAGATGCTGGTCAACATGCTTGGTGATGACGATGAACCGTGGGATTGGGAAGCGTCCTTCCGTAACATGCTTGCCGACAACCTAGGTAAAGACCTCGGTGAAGCAGTTGCCAAAGGACCTTCCCGGCTTCTCCCTGGAGTCGGAGCGCTGGATCTTTCCTCCCGGATGTCACTGAGTGACCTCTGGTTCAGAACTCCTGACAAAAGCCTTGAAGGCCGTGATGAGTTCAATGCCTATGTCAATATGTTCGCCGGACCGCTGGCAACCAACGCCTTGAATATGAAGAGAGGACTGGATGCCATGGCTGAAGGGCAAACGTTCAGGGGTGTGGAAATGATGGTGCCGAAGTTCGTAAAGGACATCATGAAAACCATGCGGTTTGCTCGAGAGGGTGTGAAGAACTGGAAAAACGATCAGCTGATTGAATCCTTAACCATGACCGAGCTTGTCGGGCAACTGATTGGTTTTTCCTCTTCCAGATCCAGCGAAATGTATGCCGGTATATCAGCGGTAAAGGGACAGGAGACAGCTCTTTCTCGTAGACGTTCGCATCTGGTAAACACTTGGGTGGACGCATCGAATAAAGGCGATACGCAAAAAGCGGAGCGGGTTATGATAGACATCATGGCTTTCAATGAGAAGAACCCAGTGCTCGGGATCAGAAGATCGACATTATTACAGTCAAATAAAGCTAGACAGAAGGTTAGGTCTCAAACAAAGAACGGGGTTTATCTTCCTGGGACAAAGGATGAATTGAGAAATACAGGTAGGTTCTCAAATATGTAGGCTATCGCTGTTTTTTGCGGTACATTGAAAAATGTAAAAGGGCTCGCACCTTTACGACAGGCCTCGGAGATGGCTTAACAGGAGGGCGAAATGTCACCGAAAAGCTCAGGACAACCAGAGGAAAAGGAAATGCCGGGATCGATATCTCCAGAAGAGGCAACGGTATGGATGAAAATAGTTGGCATGGTCGCTGGAGGGTTCGTCTGTTTTGTTTCTGGAATTATATCAGCTACTTGCATAGTGCTTAATAAGGTTAACGGTTTCGATAAAGAAATTATAGCCCTTAAAAACGCCCACGTTGTCGACCAGGAAAAGTGCATCCTCTACCGTGCCCAAATGGTCAAAGAGCTCCAATCACTGGACATCTTCCATCAATCATTGACAACGGAGCTTTCCAGCGCTAGGGATCAAAGGGTTAAACAGGGAACATTGTTGGAGCATTTAAGCAAGGCGGTTGTTTCTGGGAACGGGCAGGTGGTTAGGCTCCACGAGCGAATCGATGACATCCACCTCATATTGAACGCTGATAATCCCCATTCAGGCCGCAAGTCGAAGCGACCGCAACCTCCAATAGAAATGCAGGGACTCCGTAACTACATAGATGAAACTCTCGGCGCAACAACGGACGAACCGCAGGCACAAATTGTTGCTGCAGAGTAATATTGATGTCGGATGATTGAAGACCAATCTTCTATACGCAGAACGATAAAAAATACCACAGCTATACCCTCAAGTGGGTTCCTCCTGTGTTGAAACCAATGTCTCTCAACAATAAACCATAAATAACGAGGTGTCCCATGGCCGGAACTATCACCAACCCTGATCCACCCAACCTGCAGATCGGCGAGTCCCCTTCCTATATATACGATATGACTCTGACGCTCGACGGAGATGGAAACTGTTCTGGAAACCCACTGGTGGTATTCCCGGGGTATCTCACGGCGGTAGACACCATCCCCGATGGAGATCACCCGCCCACAGAGGGATATCAGCTCAAACTCAATAATTCTTATGGAGTTGACATTCTGGCCGGAGATGGAGTTAGCCGGTCTGCTACCTTTCCCGAGCGGCTGCAGCCCAAGCCGTCTCCGTTCCGAGGTAACCTTTTTCCGGTGATTGCCAGTGGTGGAGCAAATGCGCAAATACGGCTGATGATTTACGTCCAGGGAGTATGAGATGAATGCCACCCTGCGACTGTTGCTGTTCGGGGACAATGATCCGCCAGGGAAGTATCTATTTTATGCATCCCTCCCAAACGGAACAGGAGATGTATCTTTTACGGGCGAACTTCCTAATTTAACGATGACAATTACTGAGGACTGTCCTTTTCTTGGTATATCTCCATTTTTAGCTCCAGGTGTTTATTATCTTTCAAATTACAGAGTAAATACTAACAATCAGGTATTTATCGTCATGACAGATACAGTGTTTGGCATGGCTGTGTATTCGTCGCAACAAACCGATGACGTTGCAGCTAAAATACTTAAATACCTCAGAGATCCGTTATATCAATACTTGGGATTTGTAGCATACGTTAGTGGAAAATACGCTCAAATGGGCGATAAAATCAGCATAATGGGGGGAGTGTAATGATAGGTTTTCAGCTTGATCCGAAAGGGATAGACAAGGTAAACAAGGAGTTTCTTGAGGGGAGAAACGACGACTTAGGTGGAGCTGAAATTCTTAGATCCTCCCCTGTAATGATAAACGTTCCAACTTATGACGGCTCCGGTGAAACAGTACATCCAGACGTATTGCGTATTGATGCTGGATTCGGACCGCAAAAATTTAGATACTGGCTGGCTATAAACCCGTATCCAGGTTCGGATGATTCATTTGAGAACCCGTCGGTTTTTGGCAGCCATGATGGAGTGCTGTGGGAATTACCCGAAGGAGCACCAAATCCAATAGAAGTTCCTGTTGGTGTACATTATGCTGACCCTGACATGGTATTTTTTGATGGTACATTATACTTATTTTTCAGGCAAGGATACACCACCAGACTTACTAAGAGCTCTGATGGAGTTACTTGGTCTGAATCACAACTTGTTATAAATCAACCAACATGCGGTCTGCTGTCTCCCACAGTTATCCATACTGGTGGTGAATTCAAGGTTTGGTATGTAGATACGACAGATGCAATTACATATACTCTTGCAACACGTACAAGCGTAGATGGTGAAACATGGAGTGATCCTACCGGTTGCACTGTTAATGGAGTTCCTGAAGGCAGAAATTTATGGCACCAGGATATAACTATATCACAAAGTGGTGGGTTAGTAGGTATTTTTAACATATCAGTAGGAGCAGGAGCTGACGGGCTATTGCACTACGGATATAGTGATGACGGAGGTTTAACATGGACTATATCTCCTAATTTTCTGGATCGTATTCACAGTTTTGAAGGCGCGACACAGTACAGAGCGACGCTACTACCAGTTCCAAACATGGCGGATGTCTACGAAATGTGGTATTCTGGCAGATCTTCCACGAATGTGTGGAGAACAGTCTATCTACCTGTGGTTATGATTGATAATCAATTATATCCCATAGCTTCAACTAGTAGAAAAAATATCCAATGGGACAGCCTCTCTGCACCTTCTGCGGCAATAGGGAAAATTTTAAGCCAAAAAATAAACACTGAAGAGCTGGATGCAAAGAGCGGTCGCGTATCACTTCAACAGCTAGACATTATAGATGGTGTTGCTCCTACTGACACACAATTCGGGGGTATTATTAATCTTGGTGGATCAGGTAACGCCGTTATTCATTTTGCGCCAGCTACAGATACAGGATACTGGAGATTAATGGTCAATTATACTAACGGCTTTAGATTATGGAGAAGGAATTCTGGAGGAGCTTATGATCTAGTTCTAAATATCCCGAAAGAAACCGGAACGGTTACTGTAAAAAAGCTAGGGGTTGCTAATTCTGCTGATGGATCAACATTAGGTACAGTAGTTAAAAAAGTAGAAATATTCAGCGCGACAGGCACAAGTTTAGGCTTCATCCCAGTATACGATACCATCGAGTAAAAATATACACGTTTGCGGTTGCGTTCGCATGACCGTTCCGACCTCGCCGTATGAAGAAATTGAAGCATGTGACGAAGTGGAAGGTGTTTAAGTCTTGGGTATATTTTTATGAAAACAGAGGAGGAAACGAGGTGATTACATGCTTGACATAAAAAATATGTTTGTTGCCTTAATCGCCGGGGTCTTGCTGGGGGGAATAGCTTCCGGAATCGCGGTCTATCGTTACGAGGAGGAGACGTGGACGGCATCGATCGAGCTCCAGAAAAAGGAGGCGTCCAGGATGTTGCAGGAGGAAACAGCGCGGGTGCTGGCGTCGGAACGCGAGCAGCGCGAACAAATTAATGCATTGGAGATCGCAAATGCCCAATCAAAAGATGAGGTTAATCGCCTGGCTGCTGATTACAGCCGCATGGCTGTCAAGCTGCGCGACCCGGGACGTCGGCAAAGTTGTCGTTGCCCCTCGGGAGGTAATCACGGTTCCGCCGTCGCTGCTGACGGACCCTCCTCCGGCGAACTTTCAGCAGAGGCTACAGGATTTCTTCGGCGGCTCACCCAAGAGTGCGACCTTGCCGCAATCGATGCCCAGCTCGGCCACCGATTCGCCCGACAAATCCAGGCAAGAAATAAGACGATAACGTCACAATCATCACAATGAGGTCCATTATGCAAAATTCCTTTTTATCGAAACTCCTTAGCGGATTTTTCCGGGACTCCGGACGTATCGGCTTTTTGTTGGCTTTGGTATGCGGCTTGCTTTGGCTGGGAGCGTGGCTGCCAGGACTCACTCACGAAGCGGCCCTGTCGCCTCTCCTCACCTCTGCATCCATGGTCCTAGCCCTGGCAGGATTGAGTCATTGCACGCGGCGCGTCCTCTTTCCGCGCCTGGACCTGCAGGCAATAGCGCTCAAGGCAACCGAGAACCCCATCGGGGCGGCAATCGTATTCTTGGGTATCGCCATGGTGCTGTCGGTGCTCATTTATGCCAACGTTAGCATGCTCCGGTGACAATGCGTATTTTTATACTTTGCCTGGTCGTCTGTTTTTTTTGTGCGCGGATTCCAGTAACGGCACTGGCCCAAGAGATCCCCGCAAATGCCCGCCTCTATCTCCCTATCCTCTTGCAGGAGATCGATACCCACTGGCCTGATGTCTCGCTCCGCTCAGTCCTGGGAGCGCAAGTCGAGCAAGAGACCTGTGCCAGCCTCACAAGCCGGCGCTGTTGGAATCCTCGCACCGAGCTCAAGACCTCGCGAGAGTATGGATTCGGCCTCGGTCAAATTACCGTCACCAAACGGTTCGACACCTTTTCCGAGGTCAAACGCCTCGATCCGACCCTCAAAGCCTGGAAATGGGCGGATCGATACGACCCGGTGCGGCAGCTCCGTGCCTTGGTGCTCAAAAATCGGTACAACGTTGAGCGGTTTCCGCTGGCAGCCACCCCGCTCGATAGCCTGCGGTTCGGAATTGCGGCCTACAACGGTGGCCTCGGTGGCATGATAAAGGACATTAATCTCTGCCGGTCAACACCCGGGTGCGATCCGGGAAGGTGGGAAGGCCACGTCGAAAAAACCAGCCTCAAATCCCGAAAAAAATGGAAAGGATACGGCCAGTCGGCCTATGAGATAAATCGAGGCTACGTCCGTAATATTTTTGGTCCGCGCCGAGAAAAATATATCGTCCCAATGGATACACCGCTCTCCCATGAGGCCCAAAAAACACCATGAGCAACCAAAACAACGCCCCCGTTGATCGAGAAAAACTCTTTGAAAAATATCGCCACGAGCTCAGGATAGTCACCGACTGCCAGCTCCACGAGCACGGAATCTCTCATCGGCGAGTCGAGGCCGAGCACCGGGCCTGCCTTCTCGCCGAACTCCTCGGAATCAAAGATCTCCGCCCTTTGTGGGACCGGCTGTAGCTTCTTTTTCCCCGCTTCTTTCCATATCTTGGCACCGGTATAATTTCAAAAGAAGCCATAAGCATGAGGTATTTTGGGGATGGTTTGCAATAATATAGATTACCCGGTAATCATCTGCCCTGATTGCGGCCAACAATGTGCGATCATTTTTGGCAATGGCTGGGATTATGATCTTGCCTTCTGCCCGTGCGGTTATGAAAAAGAACTTGAAACAATCACCTACTTCGACTATTCTTTTTGATGGGTTGACGGTGAGTGATTCTCCTGGTCGCGCGGGCGGATCATGAACCGGTTTGCCGGGCGCGACACCCGGACAACCCCTACTTAAAAAATAACTCTGCCCTTCTGGGCACTCCTGTAAGGGCGGATCCTGTAAAAATGATCCGCCCTTTTTTTGCGATTTACTGTAAAAGTTTTATTACATATAAATAATTGTTGACCAGCATGAAACCACATGGTATTTGTTTTTTATATGAAGGTTTTGTTGAACACCTACTGGAGGGTAATGTGAAGTTCGATCATAGGAAAATAGAAGAAGCTCGCCGGATCAGGGGGGTTACGTCTTATGGCCTGGCGAAAGGTATAGGAAAGGCTCCTCAAACGGTAGCCCAATGGGAAAATGGAGATGCCAGGCCGTCAATTCAATCGATTGAAAAGCTGTGCATGTATTTTCATGTCACCCCAAATTTTTTTTTCATGGTGAAAAATGAGGACAAGTAGTCTTGAGTTGACACTTTTATTTCAAATGAAAGCATTGCGGATTAAAGATGCGGTACCTGAATATAAATTCCATCCCACCAGGAAATGGAAGTTTGACTTTGCTTGGCCGGAAATGATGCTGGCCGTTGAAGTTGAAGGAGGGACGGGGAAAAATAAGGGGCGCCACGTTCGCACGTTAGGCTTCAGGGGAGATTGCGAGAAGTACAATGCGGCGGCTGTTCTCGGTTGGTTGGTGTTGCGCGGGGATTCGTACATGGTCACCAGCGGGGCACTTGTCAAAAGTATTGAAGAAGCGATGAGTGCAAAGGGAAAACTATTTGGCGATGCTGTACCGGCAAGCCATAATTCAAAAACAGGAGATCACAATGTCAGGTAAAAAAGAACCAAGAGACTTTGCGGAGCTGGTAACAGACCTCCGAAATGGGAATACACACCAGGAATTGAGCCTGGCGTACCAACAGGCAACCGAGGCCGCAAAACGCACCGGAAAGACCGCGACTATCACCTTCACGGTCAAGATTAAACCCAACGGTGATAAACAGTGCGAGGTTATTGACTCGATCACGAAAAAGATTCCTGAACCGTCTCGCGGATCAACGATCATGTTCGTTGACGAAAACGACAACCTTACCAGGACTCTTCGCCAGATGAATCTGAGCGATATTGTCACGACAAACGATGACGCCAAGGGCAACTTGGTGGAAATAGACCGGAAAACGGGAGAACTCCGGGCGGTTGAGTAACGTGCGGAAACCGGCACCGTGCCGGGGATTACTATTGGAAACGGCGCGGACTTCACGGGGTCCGGTTTATTGCGTTGTTAGGCGCTTTTTGGAGGAAATTATTATGATGTCAGAACATTTTATAACAGTTAATACCGGCCAAATATCGCTAGGGTGGAAAGAATTGGTTTCCGCTTTAGAGGATTTTATTGAAGAGTTGCCTGAAAAAGACATAAGGGCGCAGCACGTGAGGCGGTTAGAAGCAATAACCGACGCCATGGAAGCCAAGAGATTGCAGCATGTCGAACATACCAGGGTTGGCGCTTAACGGTGAAATAACCTGCCGGCCAACGTACTGCCAGATTTAAGAACGCAGGTTGTTCCGGTCAGGTTTATTGATTGGTTATGCAATTTTACTATTGAGATTATGCGCCTTGATATATGCATGGCCTTTGTTTGATAAGATCCACATTGTAACTGGTTTTGAAAAACTTCTCGGACTGTTTTGATCTTTTATGAAACCGGGCTGAGATAGTACAAGTCCGAGAGAGTAAAGGTAATTTAGTTTTGCTGTAGTTTCATATTCAGGCAGTCCTGAATAAAGTGCAAATGTCGCTGGATGTTGTCCAGAGTAACTGGCAACGGCTATAAGAATTTTTTCATGGTTTTCATTAAGGGTGATACGATGAATTTCATCAAGACGTGCCTGGCAAATACTCTTCTCTTTTTATATGTCATTATTCTTCAACTCAAGGTCTGTTATCTTCTTGCTAAGAACCGAATTTTCAGACTTCAAAGACGAGTTTTCTTTTTCAAGCTCAATTACTTGGTCCTTGAACGCCGAAACCCTTTCTTTGAGAATAGTAGCAGATCCATGTTCGTTGATAAGTTTTTCAAAAAGATCAGAAACTCCCATAAAGCCCTCGCTTGTGGTTGTTCTTCATTGCATAAAAAGGTTGGGTGAGCTGCCAGCCGAAGCATAACAGTATTAATATGACAAAGTGAGTTTGTCATAACAAGGAAATCACACTATCTTTTTTTAATCAAACAATTTTAACAGGAGAAAAACAATGGAAAACCACAAGGAAGGATTGGAAGTAATTCTTAACGCTGGGAAGGCATCTTGCGCACCTATGCAGTTTTTTGGAAGCGGAAGGGCACCTGAGAAACAGGTGGTTGTCGTCCCTAACGGTTACAGTGTACAAGAAATTGAAACCGAAGAATTGAATCCATCTCCATACCGCACGAAAGGGGCAACACGCCTGGCCACGGTTGATTCGTTCATCGCTTATGTTGAGCGTGAACTGATTGGAGGTTCAACTGTTTGTTTCGCCAATGAGGATAAAGGTTCCTTCGAGGCTGTTTTCAACTATTCAGGTGGGTGCGGTATTCCTGGATGGGGGGACAGTAAAGCACTGTTGACCCTCCAACAGACAACCAATTGGAAACGATGGATGGGTTTGCACGGGTCCAGGATTGGACAATTGAAGTTCTGCGATTTTGTCGAGGCCAACATCGATGATATCGTTTCACCGGATGCGGCCACCATCATTGAGATGGTTACCACCCTGAAACTTACTCGTAACGCCTCTTTCACCAGTGTAGTTGACCCTCGTACCGGTTTTGCCACGGTCAATTATATCGAGAAAACCACGGGCGAGAATGGCGGTACCGGGGCCGGACAGGCTGAGTTTCAGAACCGGATGGTTATCGGCCTGAATCCTTTCAAAGGAAAGGATTCCTCCCGTTTCACGGCGAAGGCGAACCTTCGGTTCGAGCTGCCGGACGGCGATAACCCCAAGGGTCTGGTCCTGCACTTCAGCATTATCAACCATGAAAACGTGCTGGAGGCCGCGTTTAAAGCTGAGTGCGACAAGGTATTTGCCAAGATGGACGAATTGAAAATCCCGGTTTTTGATATCTGACCATGTTCACCGCTGCTCAAAAGAAAGAGCACCTGGACACCTTCACAGTTCGATTTAACCGAATAAAAGTGCTTCTGGAGATTGCGCAGAGAGATAACTTGAAATTCTGTATGCGATTAAACATGGAAGCGTCGGCAAGATCGGTCAAGGCCCTCAAGGAGATAAGGGATTTGATTGTGGAGATGAACAGGGATAACCTTTCAATTCGCAAACAAATCAAATAATCAATTAAAAAACTCCTCCCTGGTAAACCGGGGGGGAGCAACTAAGGGGTAAAACCATGGCAACTTTACGGATAAAAAGGTTGGAGTTCTTCAACTTCAAAGGGTTCAACCGGGCGGGATTCGATTTCAACGGCGGAGATGATACCGAGGTTTTCGGCGACAACGCCACCGGCAAGACAACTCTTTACGACGGCCTTCTCTGGCTCCTGTTCGATAAGGACTCAGAAGGAAATGCTAATTTCGATATCAAGCACCGGGTCAACGGGGTTCATATCCCCAAGGTAGAGCATTATGTCCTGGGAGTGTTTGACCTGGACGGGGTGGAAATCACCCTGAAAAAAATATACCTGGAAATCTGGACCAAACCAAAGGGAGAGTCCAGAAGAGTTTTCACCGGCCACGAAAACAAATACGAAATTGACGGGGTTCCGAAACTCAAGAACGCCTTTGTCAATAAGCTCGCAGAGATCGTTCCGGAAAACCTGTTCCGCATGCTCACTAATCCGAAGCATTTCAATTCACTCACTTGGCAGGTTCGCCGCCAAACGCTGGTTGACGCTTTCGGAGATGTCACCGACGAGCAGGTTCTCCATGAACACCCTGATCTGGAACCGCTCCGAGAGGAGTTAGGGCAACGATCGATCGATGATGCCCGTAAAGTGGCCAAGGCTACCAGGACCAAACTGAACGAAAATATTTCCGAGATCCCTATCAAGATCGGTGAACAGAAAAGGAACTATCCGGAAGAGGCCGAGGATAAACACATCAACCCGTCGGCACTGGCAGATAAAGCCAAGAAACTTTCCGATGAAATCTCTACCCTGCAGGGGCGGAAGAATGAAATCGTGCACGGAAAGTTCGTCACCGAAAAACGGATCGAGATGTCAAAGATTGAATCTTCCTTTATAGACCTGAAAAACAAGGTGAATCTCTCTCTGCTTAATATTGCGCGGGAGGAGAAGGAACAAAGCGCCCAGCTGCAGAAAGAAATCGACGCCCGTGTTTTCGCGGCCGAATTGGCAAGTGTGAAGGTCAAAGGCCTGGAGGGCGAGCTTGCCACTATCAAAGATTTACTTCTCGGTAAATTGAAAGAGTACAGTGATGTCGAGGCATCTCAGTTCGTCATCGGAGACACCAACTGTTCCTTGTGCAAACAACCTCTTCCCTCTGCGCATATACACGAAGCCGAAGCATTGTTTTTGCTCAACAAGGCGACGAAGAAAGGAGAAATCGACACCTTCGTCGCTCCATACATTGCCAAGAAGAAGCAGATCGAAGCTGACTTGGCGACACAAAGAAGCGTCATTACGCAGTGGGCTATCGATCATCCACCCATGGCCGAGAAATTGACAGCGCTTAACCTCAAGATTGAGTCCTTGCTTGCGGTGCCTCCAAAGGCAGAGGACCTTCCCGAGTATGCCGAGCTCGTCAAAGAGCAAGATTTTATCCTGGCGCAGATAGAGAACGCCACCAAGGAATCGGCCTCCCTGATCGCTGACATCGACAAAAAAGTTGAATTGCTCCGGGGACAGGTGGACGCGATCAATGCCGACATTACCCTGTTCGAGACGGTGAGGTCAACGGATGAGCGAATTGCCGAGCTCACCCTGGAAGAAGAGCGCCTTTGTGCCGAGCTTGAAAAGGTCGACCAGGCCATCCTCCTCCTTGATCGGTTCGAGCGGTACCGGGCCGACATGCTGAGTGATACCATCAATTCAAAATTCAGAATCGTCAAATGGACCTTGTTCGAAGAGCAGATCAACGGCGGGATCAATCCCACTTGTTTTTGCACGGTTGACGGGGTGCCGTATAAGAGCCTAAATAACGCAGCCCGCATTCAGGGGGGAATGGATATTATCCGGTCATTGTCTGAATTTTATCAATTTCATCCTGTGGTTTTTATCGACAACGCAGAGTCGGTGACCAGTTTTCCCGAGATGGATTGCCAGCTAATCACCCTCTATGTAGACGCGAGCTTTGACAAACTATTCGTTCAACCAAAAACGATCAAGGAGTAACAGGTCATGGCAGAAGAAACCAAAGAGTTAACCCTCACCAAAACGCAACGGATGAGCGCGGCAATTTCATCTAAGGCAGTTCAAGACGCGTTCGGAACTGCCCTTAAACAAAGTTCATCCATTTTCCTTGCCTCTGTGCTCGATATGTATTCAAACGACAATTTCCTGCAGAAATGCGAGCCCGGTGACGTTATCAGGGAGTGCATGAAAGCGGCCACCATGAAATTGCCGATTAACAAATCATTGGGTTTTGCGTGGATCATTCCTCGGAAAGATAAAACCGGAAAATTCAAACCTAATTTTCAAATAGGTTGGAAAGGTGTAGTTCAACTAGCGCAACGAACTGGAATTTATCGGTATATCAATTGCGGTATCGTTTACGAGGGCATGCTGAAAAAGCATGATATCCTTTCCGGAGCCTTGGACATTTCGGGGGAGAAGGTTTCCGATGTGGTCATCG
>Ga0172381_10003585_pt1 | contig 16384 bp, 16 predicted proteins | sample Leawel6488metaG_FD_119754 | JGI IMG/M metagenome (GOLD analysis project Ga0172381, IMG submission 119754) | Leachate microbial communities from a municipal landfill in Southern Ontario, Canada - Leachate well 64-88 metaG | ecosystem: Engineered > Solid waste > Landfill > Unclassified | place... | reverse complement strand
CTTTACCGATTGTCGAAATAAAGCCAAAAATCATAAAGCTCCGCTCAAACTTGCCGGCTGTGATGTCAAAGAGCTGGACTATCTAACTCTGGGAAAAATCAGACGATAACTACAACGCTAATTTTTTTATCTTATTTTCCCTTGCTTGGAATATTAATCTCATTTGATTCTCCCGGTTCTAGATCACCCAGCCTGAACTCTCCCATCCTTACACGCTGAAGTTTCTTTACGTTTAAACCGGCTTTTTCGAATGTCCGGCGAATCTGCCGCTTCATACCTTCTCTTAAAACGATATTGAATTTGGCCTCGCCTCCAGCCTTGGCAATGAGCTTAATTGCTGCAGGCTGAGTTTTTTTATTATCTAACTTGATACCGCATTTAAAAAATTTCAATGCATTTTCGAGTCTTAAAGATTGATCTTTTTGAGGCAGAGACACCCAGACGAAATATTCTTTTTCATGAGCAAAACTCGGGTGCGTTAACTCTTGTGCCATTTCGCCATCATTAGTTAGGATCATTAAGCCCTCGGAATCTTTGTCTAATCTTCCTACCGGAAAAAGTCCCGGAACATCGACTAAATCAACTACTTTTTTTTTCGCGTGAGGGTCATCGACGGTTGAAATAAAGCCTATCGGTTTATAAACTAGAAAATATCGTTTTTCGCTTAAAACCACCTTTTGTCCGTCAAAGAGGACGGTGTCGCCGGTTTCAACCTGATCGGGTAATTTTGCAACTTTTCCGTTGATCTGAATCCGACCTTCCTTAATATAGGTCTCCGCTTTACGACGACTGGCGAGTCCCGATTTTGCCAAGTATGAATTTATTCTCATGAATTATTTAAAAAATTGCCTGACCACTTGATAAGCCGAGTTCTGTTTATGTAGCCATCTATCTATGCGTTGAGCCCCGTATCTTTAAGGCAAGTAACCTTTCAACAATCTTGGAGACCTTCTGATTTCTTGCGAGATCATTTGGTCATAAGTGTTTAAAAGATATGGGGCCACTCAACTTGCACCAGACAGGGTTTTCACAGACAGAGATTGCTCTCTGAAAGCGTGCGCTCTTACCGCACGATTTCAACCTTACTCGACCCGAGGTAGTCTTTCGACTAGCTCAGGATCTCGCCCAAAAAAGGGCTCGAGCGGTATATTTTCTGTTGCACTTTTCCCTTGCCTCGCGACAGCCCACTTGGCCCCGCCTTCCAAAAGGAAGGTTGGGTTTCGCGGGTATCCTACTTAATGGTGCTCGGACTTTCCTCCTAATCGTGCCTCGCTACCGCTCGCCACTTTAGCTAATAACTCATAACGTATAGTGACTTTGGTGTCCTTCGACTTCACTCAGGACGATTTATTATCATCCGCCTTTAGCGGATTCCATAGTTATACCTTATACATTTTGCGTTATACGCTTTTGTGTCGAACAATAGTGAGACACAACCAGGTAGCTACTCCAAGTAGTCAGGCGCATATATCATACGGCAAAATGAGTTAAAAATCAAGCCCTGAAGAGTTTATAGATCAATATATTTTCCGGTTAAAGATTTTGGATTTTTCGTAATTTTCTCCGGAGTGCCTTCGGCAATAATTTTTCCGCCTTTCATCCCTCCCCCTGGCCCCATATCAATCACCCAATCGGCATTTTTAACCACTTCCATATTATGTTCTATTATAAGAACTGTATTGCCTCTATCTACTAATTCCTGAAGAATTGAAAGCAATTTTTTAATATCCTCGAAATGAAGCCCTGTAGTTGGCTCGTCCAAAATATAAATTGTTTTTCCTGTTGAAGGCCGGGAGAGCTCGCTGGCAAGCTTAATTCTCTGCGCCTCTCCGCCAGATAAAGTAGTTGCGCTTTGGCCCAGTGGCAAATAGCCCAAGCCAACTTTCTCCAAAATACTCAATTTCTCCGATAATTCTTCATTGTCCGAGAAAAATTCAAGGGCTTCGCCAACGCTTAATTTCAAAACATCAGCGATGGATTTGCCTTTATATCTAATTTCCAGAGTTTCCTTATTGTAGCGCTGACCGAGACATTCTTCACAGGGAATATAAACATCCGGCATAAAAAACATCTCAACCTTAATCATGCCGTCGCCACGACAAATTTCACACCTGCCGCCCTTTAGGTTAAAACTAAATTGGCTGGCATTGAAACCTTTAAGTTTTGCCTCGCTGGCGGATGCAAACAATTCCCTAATCGGAGTGAATATACCGGTGTAGGTCGCAAGATTAGATCTTGGGGTTCGTCCAATTGGCGTTTGGTCGATTTTTATAACTTTGTCAAGATTTCCCAAGCCTTCAATTCTCTCGAAACTTCCGGGCTCAACTTCCGCGCGGTGATATTCTTTAGCCAGTGCTTTTGCCAAAACATCATAAACCAGAGAAGATTTTCCGCTTCCGGAAACCCCGCAAACAACCGTAAATACTGAAAGAGGGAAAGAGACTGTCAGATTCTTGAGATTGTTGTGATTGATATTAATTATTTTAATCTCACCTTTTGGCTTTCGACGTTTTTGAGGGTATGTGATTTTTAACTTATTCGACAGATATTTTCCCGTTATGGATTTGTCGTTTTCTTTGATTTGCTCCGGAGTTCCAAAAGCAACCAGCTCTCCCCCGAGTTTTCCGGCGCCAGGTCCAATATCAAAAATATAATCAGCAGCCTCAAGTACGCTGCGATCATGCTCAACAATTAAAACGGTATTCCCTTCTTCTTTGAGTCTTTTAAACGAGTCGATAATTTTTTCGGTATCGGCACTATGCAGTCCTATCGTCGGCTCGTCTAAAACATAAAGCACGCCGCTTAGAAATGAATCGAATTGAACGCCGAGGCGGATTCTTTGCGCTTCCCCACCAGATAGGGACTCGCTTGATCTCGAGAGGGTCAAATATTCCAAACCAACCGAAGATAGATTATTAAGCCTTCTGCGCAGTTCAAAAACGATCTGCTCGCTTCCTCTGGGCAAATTCTTTTCACACTTGAGCAAAAAATCGCTTAGCATACCTACCTCGATATCGGAAAGCTCAGAAATGTTTTTTTCCTGAAAGTAGACTGACAGAGCAAGTTCGTTAAGTCTTTTGCCATCACACTTATCGCACTTGCGCTCGTGCATATACTGCTCAATTTCCCCCCTCAAATATTCGGAATCTGTTTCTAAATATTTCTTTTCGAGATTTGGAATCACACCCTCGAAATTTTCAAAACCGTATAAAATTGCTTTTAGAGCATCATCTGAAAGATCGTTAATCGGTTCGTCGAGTCGGAAACCAACTTCTTTGCTCAAGTAGAGCAGGGTTTTGGTAAACCAACCATTTTGTCCTGCCAGCCTGGCCCAAGGCCTTATCGCTCCCTCCTCTAAGGTTAATCTGGTATTTGGAATCACTAATTCCGGCTGCACTTCCTTGACAATGCCCAGCCCCTGACATCGGCGACAAGCGCCGTAAGGACTATTGAAAGAAAATAGCCTGGGCTGGAGGCTTGGGAAAAATATTTGACAATCGAGACAATATGGATACTTCGAAAAAACTTGTTTCTTGTCGCCTCTTTCAACCCTCACAACATCTTCCGAGAGCTCAAATCCCTTCTCCAAACTCGACGTAATCTCCTTTTTTTCCCCTTGGGATATGTTTTCCTGATAGTCTTTTTCCAAAATGACGACTTCTATAGTATGCGGAGTCCCCTTCTCGAGTCTCAAATTTCCAATTTCTTTGATCGAATACTCATTTGAATCAACAATTAATTTCTCGTATTTTGAATTCTGAAATCTATCAATCGCACTTTTGTGAGTACCTTTTTGATCTTTAACAATAGTGGCCAATATTCTAATAGTACCGGTATTTTTAGCAAAAAAATCTAGAGCTTTCTCAACAATTTCTTTTAGTTGGCCGGAAAAAATTACTTTTGAACACTTTGGGCAGCGAACTTGGCCGAATCTGGCAAACAAAAGCCTTAAAAAATCGTATGATTCTGTCAAAGTCCCAACTGTCGAACGGGGAGATCTTACAATACTTTTTTGATCAATTGCGATAGCCGGGGGAATTCCCTCAATCGAATCAACGTCCGGTTTTTCGATAACGCCGATGACCTGTCTGGCATATGACGACAAGTTTTCCACGTACCGTCTTTGGCCTTCGGCATAAATAGTGTCCAGCGCCAGAGAGGACTTTCCGCTACCTGATATTCCACTCATAACAGAAATCTTTTCTTTCGGAATTTCTACCGAGATATTTTTCAAATTATGCGTCCGGGCACCAGAGACCTTAATATTTTTCATATTTTATTATTTTATTAATTCGGGTAGCCTATTTTGTTTTCTAGCGGCCTTGGTGGATTATACAAGAAATTTTGTCAATAATCAATACCCCCTGAATCAATAAATTGTTTCTTGATTTTAACTATCGATATGTTACATTTTCTTCATCTGCAAGAAATTGTATTCGCGAAAGAAGATCAGGAGCAGATTTTATAAATAAATAATTTGAGAAAGGAACCAAGATGAAGCAAGGAGATCAAGTTGGTACAATTGTAGGTTCAAGCGTTCATTTAACCGGTGCGATTAAGGACGCCAGCGATATCAATATTTTTGGGTCCGTCGAGGGAGAGGTAAATTCCGATGAGAGAGTCGTTATCGAGGACACTGCGAGAGTTAAAGGTCCGGTAACAGCTCGAGAGATAATAGTCAGCGGTTACGTAAATGGCACGGTCACTGCCAAAGAAAGACTTGAATTAAATGCCAGCGGAACTATCAAGGGCAATATTGACACCAAGGAGTTGTTGATCCACTCCGGAGCAACCTTTATTGGCAAATCGATTATGCCGGAGAAGGAATCGGCAGGGGCAATTGCCGATAATGAAACTTTCGAGGCGGAGGTTGAGGAAGAAAAGGACGAAGACGCAGACGAAGAAGATGATAACGAGGATATTCTCGCCGGTGAAGACAAAAAATAAAAGATGTACTATTTTATCTTTGATGCTATAAAAGGCTCTAAAGGTCGAGCAGAAGCGGAGAAAATCAAAGATGTTGCCAGAGAGTATTCGATTCTCTCCGCCTCCAGTCATATATCCCCTGCTCGCTCCGCAAGCGAGCTAGTTCAGGATGCAATGAGTAAAAATTTCACGACAATTATTTGCGTTGGCGAAGATACCCTGATTAACGATGTTGTGAGCGCTATCATAAACCTCTGTGAAACTCCGGTAGCGCTTGGGATAATTTCAACAAATCCAACCTCTCTTTTGTCCGAACGCTGGGGATTTAAGTCGATCGAAGAAGCGCTGGAGACAATGAAATATAGGAAATTAGAACGATTCACCGCTGGCATGATCGACCCTAACCATTTTTTCTTATCGAGCGCCAGGATCGAATGTAGAAAACCAACGCGTTTTGTAATCGAAATTGATCACTTCAAGATAGAGGCGGTGCTAGATAGGATTGAAATTTCTAACAATTTATATGTACTGCTCGAGCGCTTTGGTAAGGAAAGATCTTTTTTCAAGTCAACCTTCAATTGGCTTGCGGGCAAGGAAAATACTTACGCTGACAGAAGTGTCTTTAAGGGTAAAATAATAAAAATATCTTCAAACGAAAGTATTCCTATTTTTATCGGTAACAGAGAAGTCGCCAAAACCCCAATAAATGTATTTAGAAAAATTAATGCCTTGAATATTATAACGAAGCGTGATAAAATAGCCTAGGTCATCAAGAAAAATCCGACAAGTCGAAAAATAATATAATACCTTTGGAGTTGTAGATAAGTTACGCGAGAAATTCTTCTAAGAATAATTTCTATAGAGTTAACCACTCTATCCGTGTGCCTGAAGTACACTTAATCGACGAAGAAGGTAAGTCTTTGGGTACCCTCCCGACCGCCGAGGCCAGAACATTAGCTGCAGAGCGAGGGTTAGATTTGGTAGAAATTTCACCGCACGCGAAGCCGCCGGTGACAAAAATCCTCGATTATGGAAAATTCATCTACGAAATCGAGAAGAAACAAAAGAGCAAACCCTCCCATTCGGGAGAAATTAAAGAGCTTCGAATGGGCGTATCCACAGATGAGCACGATTTTAATACGAAGGTAGAACAGGGCAAGAAGTTTTTCGACAAGGGTTACAAGGTAAAAGTAACCGTAAAGATGAGCGGAAGACAAAACATTTATCATCAAAGGGCAATAGAGCAAATCGAAAAAATAAAAGCTGCACTTGGCGCAGAAATTGAGCAAAGCCCGACCAGAATGGGCAACAGATTTTCAGCCCTTTTAACGAAGGTAAGAGGAGAACAAAATGCCAAAGATGAAAACTAGAAAATCAGCTTCTAAAAGATTGGCTAAGGTAACTTCTAGCGGAAAATTGATCCGAAGAAAAACATTAGCCCAACACTTAGTGAAGAGAAAAACCAGGAGAACGATAAAATCTTCCGGTAAGTCTATTGAAATTGTTCCGTCTGAAGTTAAAAAATTTAAAAGACTAACTCCCTACAGGAATAAATAATGGCACGTGTAAAAAGATCAACAACTGCAGGAAAAAAACACAAAAAATTGCTTGCAAAAGCAAAAGGCTTTAGACATACCAGAAAAAATGTATATCGTCTCGCAAAACAAGCTGTTCAAAAAGCAGAAAAATATGCATATGCTTCAAGAAGAGTAAAAAAGCGGGACATACGAAGACTCTGGATTATCAGAATCAATGCGGCTTGTGGAAAAAGCGGTATAAAATATAGTAGATTTATTAAATTGCTAGAAGATAAAAAAATATCAATGAACCGCAAAGAGCTTTCGAAAATGGCTCAAGAAGAGCCTAAAAAATTTGAGGAGCTCGTAGAAAAAGTTAAGGCTTAAGTTTTTTTGGATGATGATCTCTGGTGATGAAATTAAGAGCTATCAAAACGGCACCGATCGTAATAAATGCATCGGCGAAGTTAAAGGTCGGCCAAAAGTTCGAAGAAAAAAAATCAACTACGCCCCCATAAGTCACTCTGTCTAAGAGATTGGAAATTCCACCGGATAAAATTAAGACGTATCCGATAGAATTTTGTATTTTTTTATCGAATAACCAAACCAGAAGTACAAAAACAGCAAGAGAGAGGATTGAAATATAAATGTAATTTATTTTGCCGGATGTTAAGCTGAAAGCCCCGCCCTGATTGACTGTTGAGGCATGAGGCAAAAATTTTAAAACTAAAAACTTGCTAGCTTGGTCAAATAGTACTAGAAGCCCAAAAGATAAAAATTTAATCTTATTTGTCACTTGCGCAAAACCTGGATTGCGGAAAGGCCACCAGCCTCGCCTCCTCTATTTTGCCTTTGCACTTTTCGCAAATCCCATAAGTTCCATCGTCAATTCTCTTGATTGCAGCCTTCAATTCGGCAAGTTCTTTTCGGTTATCCTTGGCTAAAGCGGTCTTTTCTTCAAACTCCTCAAACTCAATAATTTCATCTTCCGTAGTCGAGCCGACATCATCATACTTCTCGGAATCTTTGACATCTTTTTCGAGATGACTAATTTTCTTTAACATCTTCTCTCTCTGGGTTTTGGAAAATTCTTTTGTATTCATAAACTAAATTTAAACGTATAATGCAATTGAGTCAAGTTTTTTAAAATCTTGGGTCGTGTAGCTCAGCTGGTTAGAGCGTCTGATTCACATTCAGAAGGTCGCTGGTTCGAGTCCAGCCACGACCACCAAGCAGGAAAAACATTCTTTATTTTTTGTAAAATTAAGGTAGAATTGATTTCGTGCAGGAAAATAATTCAAAAGATCTTTTCGAACAAGTCCCCGAAGAAAAACCGACAACCCTAGGGTCGGTTCTTCTTAGTTTCTTCGAATTCATAAAAACGGTCGTGATCATCGTTATTCTTGCCGCTATTATAAGATTATTTGTAATTCAGCCTTTTATCGTCGATGGACAATCTATGGAACCGGGATTTCAAAATAACGATTATCTAATCACCGAAAAAGTATCTCTCCACTTCAAGCAACCCGAACGGGGGGAAATGGTTATTTTAAGACCGCCTGATAACCCCGGAGTAAATTATCTCAAAAGAATAATTGGAGTTCCGGGAGACACAATTGATATCAAAGGCGGATATGTTTTTGTAAACGACAAAAAAATTAGCGAGCCATATATTGATGGACAAAAAACCGTGACTCCAAATAACGAGGAATTAAAAATCACCTTAAAACAAAATGAGTTTTTCGCTATGGGAGATAACAGAAATCATTCCCGTGATTCGCGGGAAATTGGGCCGATACCAAAGCAAAATATAGTAAGTCACGTTTGGATCAGATTGTTCCCATTTAACAAAATTAAAATTATCAAAGATACAACATTTACACAAGCGCCTTAATTTCAGAGGTCAGAAGATCTATATTTGTTTGTAATTTTGCAGAAATCCCGACTATTTGATTTTTTCTGATGAATGCGTAACGATCGAAATCCCTCACCTCAAGCGCTGACTGATTTTTGAGAAGATCTATTTTATTAACCACCACTAATAACTTTTTGTTGTTCTGAAGAGCCAGACTTGCAAGGTGGGCGTCAACTCTCGTAAATCCTTCCTTTGCGTCGATTATCAGAAGAACTATATCAGATTGGTGAATCGATTCTATTGATCGCAAGACAGAAAATTTTTCAATTCCGACCTGAATCTTTCCTCTTTTCCTGAAACCGGCGGTATCAATAATTTCCGCCTCTTTGTTAATGCCGAGATTTATTTTAAAACGGACATTGTCGCGGGTTGTGCCTGGAATTTCTGAAACTATTGCCAGATCGCTTCCCGCGAGAATATTAAATAAGGTGGATTTGCCTGCATTCGGCCGCCCGACGATTGCTATTTTTTTAAATTTAGCAGATTCATGATTGAATCTTTTAAAACTTTTTGTTATCAGGTCGAGAAGTTGCCCGCTTCGACGGCCGCTCAAAGCACTCACTGCTATTTCTTCCTTGAACCCAACCTCTTTAACTTCGCTAATCGTTCCTTCGAGCTTTTCGTTGTCGGCTTTGTTTAAAACTAATATTACCCTCTTGGCATATTTTCTAATTAGATTGGCGATTTTTTTATCCTCTGGAGTCATACCGGATTTTGCGTCGACAACAAACAAAATTACCTCGCTCGAGACTATTGCTTGAGTTAATTTGTCTTGAGCTTTTTTCTCAATGTCCTCTTCTTTGAACCCGAAAAAATCAAAAATCAATCCGGCGGTGTCAATTAGGATGAAATTTTTCCCATCCCACGAGACCTCGCTGGAAACGCTGTCCCGGGTTGTGCCCGCTTCCCTGGCAACAATCGCATACCTTTTTCCAACCAAACGATTAAAAAGCGTTGATTTGCCAACGTTAGGCCTTCCTATAATAGATACTATCGGTAAATTATTCATGATTTTATTTAGCAATTGAGATTATCACAAGTGGATCATTTAATCAAGAACCGGAGTCGAAAATTCAGCGCCATACCTGAAGAAGATTATAGCAAATTTGACAACGGTATATTTCCCGCTAAAGTTAGTTTGTAAAAAAAACCACTAAAAAACTTTAGCGGTTTTGGACTCAAGGAGGTTTGAGATGAAAAAATATATCTTCGTAATCGGCGGAGTAATGTCTTCGGTTGGAAAAGGAATTGTCAGCTCATCTGTGGCGCTGGTTTTAAAAAGTAAGGGTTTTCGCGTTACAGCAGTTAAAGCCGATCCATACATTAATATTGACGCCGGAACCATGAACCCGACCGAACATGGCGAGGTATTTGTTACCGAAGACGCCGACGAGACCGATCAGGACATCGGAAATTACGAAAGGTTTTTGGACCAGAATATTACAAAAATAAACTACATGACTACCGGCCGGGTTTATCAAACAGTTATCTCGAAAGAAAGAAATCTCGAGTACGGAGGGAAATGCGTCGAAGTTGTACCCCACATTCCCGAAGAAATTATCGATCGGATTGAGCGCGCCGCCGAAAGGACAAAATCGGATATAACTGTTGTTGAAATTGGCGGTACGGTTGGCGAATATCAAAACATCTTGTTTTTGGAGGCGGCGCGGATGATGAAAATGCGCTACCCGAATGACGTTGCATTTATTCTCGTCAGCTACCTTCCTATTCCCTCCGTTGTCGGAGAGATGAAAACAAAACCGACCCAATACGCGGCGCGCTCCTTGAACTCCGCAGGGATTCAAGCCGATTTCATAATTTGCAGAAGTGAAGTAGCAATTGATCAGCCAAGACGGGAAAAATTGGCAACGTTTTGTATGATCGATGAGCAAAATGCGATTTCCTGTCCGAACGTCAAAAGTATTTATGAAGTTCCCTTGCTTTTTGAAAAACAAAATCTTGGCAACAAAATACTTTCGGCACTTCACCTAAAGCCAAAAAAATCCGATCTTAAAGGATGGATGAGAATAGTCAATAAAATTAAAACTGCGAAAAATGAAGTAAAAATTGCGGTTGTCGGGAAGTATTTCGGGTCAGGCTCATTTACTCTAGCTGACTCGTATATTTCAGTTATCGAGTCTGTAAAAATTGCTTGTTTTCACCAGTTGGCTGTACCCAAGCTCGAGTGGGTTAATAGTGAAATATTTGAAAAAGATCCGGAAAAAATCAAGATGCTCGAGGATTTTCAAGGAATAATTGTACCGGGAGGGTTTGGATCGCGAGGGATCGAGGGAATAATTCTGGCGGCAAAATTTGCTCGGGAAAATCAAATTCCATATCTTGGTCTTTGCTACGGCATGCAAATAGCGACGATCGAATTTGCCCGAAACGTCGCCAAAATGAAAGGAGCCAACACCGAAGAAATCGACCCAAAAACACCTTTCCCTGTTATCCACCTGATGAAAGAACAAAAAGAAAAACTGATCAAAAATGACTTCGGCGGCACAATGAGACTTGGCGGTTACCCCTGCCAGCTAAAAAATGGTTCGATAGCCCAAGGTGCTTATGCAAAGAGCGAAATTAGCGAAAGACATAGGCACAGGTTTGAGTTCAATAATTTATACAGAAAAAAATTAGAAACCCTTGGCCTGATCGTCTCCGGAGTTAACCCGCAGAAAAACCTAGTTGAAATTATAGAGCTAAAGAACCATCGATTTTATGTCGGAGTTCAATTTCATCCGGAATTTAAAACCCGCTTTACCAAACCCCATCCGCTTTTTGCAAAGTTTATAGCAGAATCTATCAAATGCCAGTCTGCTCGCTTGCCTCGGGAAGAATTGTCTCGAGGTCGGAAAACTCCGCTTGAGGCGAAATAAGGCTAAAGTCAAAATGATTGAGCGGATCTTTGTACTCCCGGTATTTTATAATCGCGAAAATTATAGCAGTTATCAAAACAACAACCAGTGCTATGCAAAGCAAAACTCTGTGCTTCTTTTGCTTTGGGAATTTAAAAAATTTTGTTTTCTTCACACACCAATTATACTAACTTCAAAAAAATTTGATAGCGAAAAATTTATTCGTCCGTTAGCCTGAATTTCCAGATAGATATTGCCAGCATTGCAACTATCCAGCCCAAGACAATTGCAACATTTTTCATATCTATAAACGGCGAATTGCCCTCAAGGGCAACCGCCCGCAAAATTCGAAGAAGCGGAGCGAGAGGCAAATATTTAACAATAGAAGCAACCCAAGCAGGCAGAGAATCAATTGGGAAAAAGACTCCTGCCAAAAACATCATCGGAATTGTAATTGCTGTCGCCATTCCCTGTGCAGCATCGGTTGTTTTTGAGAATGCGGCAATTGCAAATCCCATAAGCTGAAACAACAGCGCTCCAACTAATGCAACCAAAATCACCATAAATATATTGCCGTAAATATTTGCCGAGAAGACGTAAACCCCGATCGCCAAAATTGCAAGGATCTGAAGCACGTTAATAATTAACCTCGACAAAACCTCGCTGATGATAAAAATCCAAGTCGGAAGCGGCGTAGTAGTAATCCGCTTTAATATCTTATCCTCGCGGTACTTGGTCATTGCAACGGAAATTCCGATAATAGATGAATTCATTACCGCTAAGCCCAAAATTCCAGCCAAGACAAAGTCATAGTAGCCTAGATCAAGATTGGTGGTTTTTTCCGTTTCATAGGTAAAAATCGGCTTAACATTCTGAAAATTCATATTAAGCGAAGAGAAAAACTTGTCAGTAAACCCGGTCATCGCCGAGTTCCCCTGAGCATTTCCCGGATCAATAATAATTTTCAATTTCTGCTCAGGAATTACAAGTGGCGCTTGAGGCATTTCTCCGAATTCTTTGGGGATTTCAATTGCTCCAACCAGTTTCGATTTTTTTATATCTTCTTTGGCTTGATCAACCGATTCATCCTCGACAATTTTGAAAATTCCCGAATCTTTGAGTGCCGTCACATACTGACCCGATATATCGCTCGAAGATTCGTTGATAATTGCTATCGTGCCGGAGGTAGCATCTTTTCCAAAGAACAAACCGAAAATAAAAGAAAAAATTATCGGGAACATAAATGCCCAAATAATTGATTGGTAATTCCGAAACATCATCTTTACGTCGGCAAAAAATAAATTTTTAAACATATTTAAAACTTTCTACTCACTTATAGTTTTTCCGGTTAAATCGATAAATAAATCCTCAAGCGAAGCTTCTCCGACTTTTATACTTTCCGGATTTAATTTCTGAACCAACACAAGGGCTTTATTCAAAGCCTCTCTGGTTTTAAGATGCAATATAAAGTGGTTTTGCTTGCCAAATAAGTTTTCGATTTCACCAAGCTTTATGACTTGGCCAAAAATTTTCTCATTCAACTTCTTCTTTTCGGTTATAAAACTAATAGTAAAAGGATTTTTGGATTGCTCGATTAGCTTGTGGGTGTCGTCTAAGGCTAAAATTTTTCCCTTTTCCATAATCGCAACTCTATCGCAAAGCGCCTCTGCCTCCTCCATATAATGAGTTGTCAATATAACCGTCTTACCTTTTGACTTGATATCGGAAATTAAATGCCAAAGATTTCGTCTTGCGAGCGGATCGAGGCCGGTTGTTGGCTCGTCCAAAAATACAATCTCCGGATCATTAACCAAACTGGCAACTATTGAAAAACGCTGTTTCTGTCCGCCCGACAAATTCATCACATACGAATTAGCCTTTTCCTTTAGGCCGACGGTATCTAAAAGCGCAATTGGATCAAGACAAGAGCCGTAAAAAGAGCAAAATAGAGAAACAATTTCCTTTAGTTTAAGAAAATTATAATAGGCGGATGATTGAAGCTGGACACCAATTTTCGTTTTAATTTCATTTTTATTCTTTTTGATATCAAGTCCAAGAATCTTAACCGAGCCTCCGGTAGATTTTCTCAAGCCTTCGATAATTTCAAGCGTAGTTGACTTCCCTGCCCCATTCTCACCAAGCAGTCCAAAAACTTCACCTTGGGAAACATCAAAGCTTATGCCATCGACAGCATTGATTTTGCCGTACTGCTTAACTAAATTTTTAACTTCGATAACTTTTTTCACAAATATGATTATATACGCAAATTTAAAAATGACAAGTCTGCTTTACACTCAGCTAAAACTCAGGGGCAAAAAACTGGGAAAACCTCGAGAACATCTTGAGAAAGCTAGGCCGTTAAGATATACTTATGTAAGTGGTCCGAGGTCGTCTAATGGCAGGACAGTGGCCTTTGAAGCCATTAATCATGGTCCGAATCCATGCCTCGGAACCATTTGACTTGCTCCGCCAGATGGCGAAGCTCGCTCATGGCTTTCAGCCAGCAATAAAAACAGCTCATCACGTGGGCTATTTTTTTATTTGAAATTCCCATCAGGAAAGGTATATTAGAAATTAGGTAAAATAAATTTTTTCAAATTATGACAGACGATTTTCAAAAACAAGAAAAAGTAGTGGAAAAGAAAGCCGAGCTCGATAAACGACTGGACTCGGAGGATAAGAAAAACGTTGTAACTCCGCGAAGCGAGGATTATTCAAAGTGGTATTTGGATGTAATCAAAGCGGCAAAGCTTGCTGACAACTCGCCTGTGAGAGGCTGTATGGTTATAAGGGAAAACGGCTATGCGATTTGGGAAAAAATCCAGTCAACTCTCGATAAAATGTTTAAAGAAAAAGGGATAAAAAACGCATATTTCCCACTATTTATCCCAAAGAGTTTTTTTGAAAAAGAAGCTGAGCATGTGGAGGGTTTTGCCAAAGAATGCGCTGTGGTTACCCACAGCCGCTTAGCGCAAGATAGCTCGGGCAAACTCATTCCTGACGGAAAGCTTGACGAGCCTTTGATTATCAGGCCAACATCGGAGACTATTATTTATTCGATGTATTCTAAGTGGATAAATTCCTTTCGCGACCTTCCGGTATTGATTAATCAGTGGTCCAACATCGTCAGATGGGAACTTCGAACAAGACCATTTCTAAGAACAACCGAATTTCTCTGGCAAGAAGGCCATACCGCCCATGCTAAAGAGGAAGAGGCCGACCAAATGACCCTTGATATGCTGGATGTTTACGCAAAATTTGCCGAAGAATACCTAGCGATTCCAACGATAAAAGGAAAGAAATCGGAAAGCGAAAAGTTTGCAGGCGCACTATATACAACCTCAATTGAGGCGATGATGCAGGACGGCAAGGCCTTGCAATGCGGGACCTCCCACATGCTCGGGCAAAATTTCGCTAAGCCGTTTGAAGTTAAATATTTATCATCAGAGGGCAAGGAAGAATATGTCTGGCAAACAAGCTGGGGGATCTCAACTAGAATTATCGGCGCTCTGATCATGGCTCATTCTGACGATATCGGCCTGATCCTGCCGCCCAGAATCGCTCCAACCCAAGTAGTTATTGCCACGATATCGGCTGACGAAACAATTAAAAACAAGGCGCAAGAATTAAAAAAATTGTTAGCCGATTCGGCAATTAACGTTGAGATAGACGACAAAGATGAAAGACCGGGCGTCAAATTTTTCGCATGGGAGAGACAAGGCGTACCGCTTCGAATAGAGCTTGGCAAACGCGAAATAGAAAGTGGCGAGATCGTTTTGGTCCGCCGAGACAATGGAGAAAAAATAAAAGTTAAACTAGAAGAGGTAAGCGGCAAAGTTACAAGCGAACTCCAAGCAATGCAAGAAGAAATGTTTGAGAAGGCCAAAAAGTTTATGCACGATAAGACTTTTGAGACAACCTCATATGAAGAGCTGAAGGATATTTTTGAAAAAGAAAATGCCTTCGTCTATGCAGATTGGTGCGGAGGGGAAAAATGCGAAATGAAAATCCAAGCGGACACCGGAGCAACAACCAGGTGCATTCCGTTCGATCAAAAACCAAAAACCGACAAATGCATCGCCTGCGGGAGCCCCGCTAAAGAACGGGTCGTTTTCGACAAAGCGTACTAGCAAAGTATTCAGGGATTAGTATTTAGAATTTACTGCGCTCTTGCTTCTATATACTTAATTCTATATTCTGTCTTTATGGCTGAATATAAACCACCGCGAAATTCTGCTTGGAATTTTGACCCCAAGAGCTCAAAACCCTATCGCATGAGCCGGTCGGGGTTAGAGCTTTTCGTCAAATGTCCGAGCTGTTTTTATATCGACAAAAAACTCGGCGTTGCCGCCCCGCCAATCCCCTCTTTCACATTAAACTCCGCCGTCGATCACCTGTTAAAAAAAGAGTTCGACATTCATAGAGCCAAAAACACTACCCATCCGCTTTTGGAAAAATATGGCGTCGATGCTAAACCCGTAAAACATGAAAAATTAGAGGTTTGGCGAAATACTTTCAAGGGCATAAGTACACTGCACAAAACAACTAACATTGAATTTTACGGCGGAATCGACGATCTGTGGATCAATTCCAAAGGTGAATTTATTGTTGTTGATTATAAAGCAACATCAAAAGACGGGAAGATCGATATTGACGGATTTTGGCAAAAATCTTATAAAAGGCAGTTGGAAATTTATCAATGGATCTTGCGCCAAGGCGGTTACAGCGTCTCTTCTAGCGGATATTTTGTTTATTGCAACGGCAAGAAAGATCGTGAAGCTTTCGATGGAAAATTAGAATTTGAAATTGAATTGATTGAATATAAGGGAGATGATTCCTGGATCGAGCCGGCTCTTATTCGTGCCAAAAAATGTTTAATGAAAAATGAGATCCCCCCAGCCTCTTTGGACTGCGAACTTTGCAGATTTAAAGTAGCGATGAACAATATTAATGAAAAAAACTCAAACAAAATAAGCGATACCAACAAAAACTCCGGCTCCGAAAAGCTTACCAAATACGTGCCAGCTCAAATGTTATAAGCAACAATTGAAGTAAACTACCACCAGCTGTCGCTGGTGGCTTTGGCCTGCCGACTACGTCGGCTCATCAAATGGGAAGCTTAGGCTGGCTAGCTCGATATTGATCTTGCTTGGCGATGTATTGTCTAATTG
>Ga0172381_10003584_pt1 | contig 16384 bp, 13 predicted proteins | sample Leawel6488metaG_FD_119754 | JGI IMG/M metagenome (GOLD analysis project Ga0172381, IMG submission 119754) | Leachate microbial communities from a municipal landfill in Southern Ontario, Canada - Leachate well 64-88 metaG | ecosystem: Engineered > Solid waste > Landfill > Unclassified | place... | reverse complement strand
TCATCTTGGAGCAGAAGGCCGGTTGTCTTCTCGTTCTCGACAATGATTTTCTTTACCGGTGAATTTCCTTGATAGATACCCCCCAGTTCCTTGAAGCAATCCAGCATGCGATAGGCTATGGCACGGGATCCTCCTTTAGGGACTCCTCCATCTCCACTTACAAAGTTACCATAACATATAGGGAAGGAATAAGCTTTTGTCTCCTTGGTACAGAAATCAGAGATACAGGCTCTGATGAGAGGATGCTTGAATTTATTCATCAGGTCCTGGGTGTCCTGATTCTTGTATCTATTGAACAGCCTGAACGCAGGAATGCTTTGTATAAGAAGCCTTGTCCCGGCGACAGCTCCCAGTTGTTCACCAGGGACTCCTGCTGGAATGTTGACTTTTTCCCCAAGCTTGATGCTTTTGAACAGGAGGTTGATTTGCTCCTCGTCCTCAGGGGAAAGCATTATCCATTCCCTGCGGGTTCTCTCCATGTCGCTATATAATGCAATCGTCTGTCCATTGAGCGTGGATGTGTACATGATATCCGCCCGATATATTCCAACTTTTGGATTGATGACATTGACGGTCTTGTACAAGTCGTAGAGGTCTGTCCCCACTGTGGTTCCAATGAGCCAATGGATACAGTTGTCAATATGATATCCCTGTCTGTCCCATCCTGTGCACTCACCCCCTGCTGTGGCATTCTTTTCATACAGTTCCACTTTATATCCCATTTTTAGGGCATAGATACCTGCGCTAAGACCAGAGACCCCCGCTCCAATGATGAGTATTTTTTTCTCTTGGTTATTCATTTATTTCCTCCTTATGGGAGAGAATGCGCGAGGTGATTTTTTCCATTTCAGACTTTTTGGGAATGGCAATGCCCCGTTTTATATCGGCGAGTATCAGCAAGGTATCTCCTGTTTGGATACCCATCAGCTCTCTCATATCTTTGGGAATGACAATCTGCCCTTTCTCCCCGACCTTCACCATGTTCATCAGTTTGTCTTTCATAGTATTCCTTGTATAACTAGTAATACTTGTATAACTAGTAATACAAGTTGTCAAGTTTTGGACAAACAAAAACCGCCTGGGTTAACAGGCGGTTGGGATAAAGGGAAAACTTTACTTCAGTTTCCTGTATCTCAAGGAAGCTGCGATGAATTCCCTGAACACCGGTTGCGCCTTGTTAGGACGGCTCTTGAACTCAGGATGGTACTGCACACCCAAAAAGAATGGGTGGTCTTCTTTCTTAAGCTCGGTGGCTTCCACCAGGCGGTTATCCGGGCTGGTACCTGATATCACCAAACCCGCTTTCTCCAGTTGCTGGCGATACTCATTATTAAACTCATATCGATGTCGATGCCTTTCACTGATCTGGCTCTGATGGGCATAAGCCTGATCCATCCAGGTGTCGGGTGTGATCTTGCAGGGATAAGCGCCAAGTCTCATGGTGCCGCCTTTGGGGATGTTTCCTTTCTGATCAGGCATCAGGGCGATTACCGGATGTGTACTTTTTTCGTTGAACTCGCTGCTATTCGCATCTTGAAGCCCAAGTACATGGCGTGCGAACTCGATGACCGCCACTTGCATCCCAAGGCAGATACCAAAGAAGGGCACCTTGTGCTCCCTGGCATATCTCACCGCCTCTATCATGCCTTCAATGCCACGGTCTCCAAAACCACCAGGAACCAGAACACCATCGCAATCGTGCAAAAGCTTATCCGCGGTCTTCTCTGTGACGGCCTCGGCATCAACCCACTCGATTTCCACCTGGCTGTCATTCTCCCAACCTGCATGCTTGAGCGATTCCATGACAGAGAGGTAGGCATCATGTAACTGGATGTATTTGCCTACCAATGCGATTTTTGTTTTTTTTGTCGCATTGTTTGCACGGTCGATCATCTTTTGCCAGTCAGTGAGGTCTATGGGATTTGTACTGAGATTCAATTCCCTGCAGACAATATCGTCAAAATGTTCTTCATGGAGCATGATGGGTACTTCATACAGGATGTTAACATTCTTATTCTCAATGACACAGTCTCTTTTCACATTGCAAAAAAGGGCGATCTTATCCTTGATGCTTTGGCCTACAGGTTCATCACTACGAGTAACAATGATATCAGGGAATATTCCCGAAGCCATCAATTCCTTCACCGAGTGCTGGGTAGGCTTGCTTTTATGCTCGCCGCTTCCCTTCAGATAAGGAACCAGCGTGACATGGATGAAAAGGCAATTCTCCTTTCCCAGTTCATGGCCCACTTGCCTGATAGCTTCCAGAAATGGTTGGCTCTCGATATCTCCGGTAGTACCGCCAATCTCTGTGATGACCACGTCCACCCCGTCCTTCTTATCCAGGGAGTAGATGAACTCCTTGATGGCGTTGGTGACATGGGGGATAATCTGGACCGTTGAACCAAGATATTCCCCATCACGCTCTTTCTGCAACACATTCCAGTACACACGTCCACTGGTCATGTTGGAACATTTGTTCAGGTTCTCATCAATGAAACGCTCATAATGGCCGAGATCCAGATCGGTTTCGGCTCCATCATCGGTTACGAACACCTCACCATGCTGATAAGGACTCATTGTACCAGGGTCGACGTTCATATAGGGATCAAGCTTTTGTGCTACAACTTTTAATCCACGACATTTGAGCAACCTGCCAAGAGAGGCGGCTGTGATGCCTTTTCCTAGGCCTGAAACAACACCACCCGTGACGAATATATGTTTTGTCATTTCGAAATCTCCTTCCTATTTATAAGTTCTCAGGATAGCATAGGCAATCTCAAAGCGGCTTTTTCGCTGGTCCATTGCCTGTTTTTCGATATATCGATGGGCTTGATTCTCATCCATGCCCAAGTTTCGTACTAAACTCCATTTGGCCTGATCGACCATCTTGATTTCCTCGATTTTCTTCTGCAGCTTGTTTTTTTCATCTTGCATGCCAAGAAGTCGCCTTCGTAGAGACTTGGCTATCCCCAAGGTCTGGAAGAATACTTCGCGGATAATTGGTTTGGCAACTACCAGGACCCCACAATTCTCCAATTGTTCTTGGATATCCATAAAAAGTTCGTTATTGACAATAAGGACTACAGGAAACAGAGTCTCCTCGACTATCATACGGCATAAATCCTCGGCATTCTCGGTGCCAAGAGGAGTGTTGATCACAACCAGGTCGTACTCATAATCCAGGACTAATCTTCTTGCTTCAGTGGCGCTCCCGCACAAGGTGATGTCGGCTTGTCCCTCAACCTGACGGATGAGGGTACTAAGGGCTTCCGCACCCTTGCTGACCGCTGATACCACTAGTACCGGGCTCATATCACTCCTATGTAGTAAAGAAATAGGGAGAACGACTGGCGTTATCCTTGTCTTTAGCACTTAGATAACACTGCCACTGATCCTTTTTTGCCTCCAAGAAGTATTGTAGCAATCTTGGAGGTATGATTGATTTCACAAACTTGCTTTCTTGTGCAAGATTCATAGCCTCCTCAAGGTTCATGGGCAAATTCTTCTCACTATGGGTCTGTTCCTTGGGGGCGGTCAGATTTTCCTTAATTCCTTCCAAAGCCGCTTCAATAAGCAAGGTGAAACAAAGATATGGATTGCAAGAAGGATCAGGGGAACGGACCTCAAAGCGACGATATACACCAGTCGCCTGGGGGATTCTGATAAGCAAACTGCGATTGGCATGTCCCCAACCAATATGCTGTGGTGCCTCGAAAGAACCCAGCCTCTCATAACTGTTGATTAAAGGATTGCAGAAAAGTGTGATCTCGTCAATTCTGCGCAGAATACCTGCAATCATAGAATCCTGCAACTTTTCATTTTGCTGGGCCAGGGAAATATTCACATGAAGGCCTGAACCACTTTGTCCTATCAGGGGCTTGGGCATGAAGGAAGCGAACAGACCGGAACGTTCGCTCAATGTCTTGACGACATTCTTGAACGTGATCATGTTATCCGCGGCTTCCAATGCTCCTCCATACTTGAAATCGATCTCATTTTGTCCTGGACCGCTTTCATGATGGCTTCTCTCCGTGTAGAAACCCATCTGTTGTAGTGTCAGACAAATCTCCCTGCGGATGTTCTCCCCTTTATCCAACGGGGCAGCATCAAAATAGCCAGCCTTGTCCAAAGGATTTGTAGTGGGATTCCCCGCCTCATCCCGAGAGAAAAGATAAAACTCACATTCAGGTCCTATGATGAGGGAATAACCATTCAATGATGCTTGATTAGCACAATCCTTAAGCAAGGACCGAGCATCCCCCTCAAAGAGAGAACCATCAGATCTCTTTATTGAACAATAAAAACGGACCACACGTTCCTGACTTGAACGCCAAGGAAGGACGGAAAGGGTAGAGGCGTCAGGAAAAAGAAAAAGATCACTCTCGTCGACATTAAGAAAGCCCTTGACTGCGGAGGCATCAAAACTGATCCCACTGTCAAAGGCTCTCCCTAATTCCTTACTTGATATACTGATGTTTTTCAGAGCCCCAAAAATATCGCAAAAAGCCAGTTTCACGAATCTTACATCTTGCTCCTGGATGAACTGCATCACCTCTTCTTGGGTATTATTCATGGTACACTCCTTATACGTAGGTATACAGCTGTTTGTACGGAGTACTGGAATTAGGACTCAGTACAAAAAAATGTTGCTTCATCAACTCTCCTTTGTCCAGAGAGAAGCAGGTGCAGAAAGCATCAATATATGAGGAAATCGCATCCAAATCTTCTTTTTCCGCATCTTTGGCTACAACTTGTTCAGGAAGATCAGGAGGAAGAGTATCGCATCTGAGATAGATGTGTCCACCATGCATGCCGGTTCCACAGAAATATCCTACCGGGGGTCTTCCCCCCTGATGCATGCCAAGTACGATGATAGTTCCTCCTGCCTGATATTCACCTAGGAAACTTCCTGCATGGTCCCCTATGATAAGCAAAGGTTGTTTCTCTTTGTAAGCCTTCATGTGGATACCCGCCCTGTAACCTGCGCTGTCACGGATGAAGATGACTCCTCCTCGCATGGCGTAGCCAACAGCATCCCCGCAGTTTCCATGGATAACAATCGACCCTTCATTCATCGTATCACCGGTGGCGTCCTGGGCATTATTATTCACAATGATCTCAGCCCCGTCCAGGCAAGCGCCCAAGGCGTTGCCAGGAACGCCATTGATGGTGATTTTCTTTTCCTTCAAGCCACAGCCGATGTATCGTTGTCCGTTGACCTTGTACAAGGTGAAATCAGTATCATTGCTTAAGCGGATCTGTCGATTCAATTCATCAAAAGGCTCTAGTGCTACTTCTATGGTGGTCATTGCACGCCTCCAAGTTTTTTTGCCCGGTCTTTTCTGGCAAAGGCCATGAGTTGCGGGTTTTCTGCGATGAGTGGGAAATTGATAGTGGAAAGGTCCACCTGATTGCGGACAAGTGATGTGTAGATCCCTGCCCTGTCGATGGTGTCTCCGACGAGAATGAAACCTACAAGGTGATTATCCTTGGTGAATAGTTTCTTGTATCCTGTCTTGCTGGAATATTCCAAAGGGTCCCCTATGTAGGCTCCGGCAGTAATCATATGCAGACCGAACAAGCCTGTTGCATTCATGGGAATTGACTGAACAAAAGTCTCATTTTCTCCTGCCATGTTCTTTCCTGCTGTTTCCCCTTGCAATCTTGCATTGGGGAATATGGCGATAATATGGGTGGCACCACTTGCGATATCCATCGTCTCGGTGCAATCCCCCGCGCTATACACATCCTTAAGAGTTGTTTTACACATGTCGTCGATGACTATCCCACGGTTCACTTTTCCTCCACATTCAGAGACAAGGGAAGTATTGGGACGTACTCCCACAGCCAGGACCAGAATGTCAAATGCAACCTTCTGCCCACTGGTCAAGGTCGCTTCGTTTGGTGCAAAAGAGGCAACACTATCACCAAGAATGAAATTCAGCCCATTCTTTTCGAGATGAGACCGCACTCGTTGTGATCCTTCCTCATCCAGAATGACAGGAAGTACTCGTTGTGCCAGATCAACTACGGTGATTGAAGCAACCAGATTACGAATTCCTTCGGCACACTTCAGGCCGATGAGACCCGCTCCGATGATAAGCACTTTGCTTTTCTTGGTGAGTACTTTCTTGAGTTGCCGGGCATCATCATACGACATGAAGGAAAACTTGTTTTGTACGCTTTCCAAATTATTCATTGGAGGTATAAAGGCTCTTGAGCCTGTGGCGACCAATAGCTTGTCATATTTTATGTTCCCGATATTATCTGTCTCCACCCATTTATTTTCCGCATTGATTTTCAGGACTTTGGTTCCAAGATATTGTCTGACCTTGTTGTCTGTAAAGAAGCTGTCATCACGATACGTCATGCATTCCTCTTTGGTCTTACCTAATAGGTAGTATGAAATGAGAGGTCTTGAATAACACTGCTGCTTTTCATCACTGATGATGGTGATGTTTCCTTCTTTGTCGCAAGAGCGGATACCTTCGATACATCCTACGGCGGCAATAGAGTTTCCGATGATTACATATTCCATATTACCGCTCCTCAAATACTATCGCCTTGTTAGGGCAGCCTGCGACACATTCAGGAACCCCGAATTTATTGTTCTTGCAAAGCTCGCACTTTTGTATGACATTGTCATCGTTGGGCATCAAAGCCCCATAGGGACACGCCATGATACAGGAAAAACAACTCACGCATTTTGTTTGGTCGATGCAGACAACCCCATCCTCAAGGGTAAGCGCTCCGGCGATACAAGCCTTGACACAAAGCGGTTCGGTGCATTGCCTGCAATTAACAGCAAAGGTAATTCCATCATGTTCCTCAACCTTGATTCTGGGATTGATATGTGCATCCTTCAAAGCCTTGACCATGCTATCCTTGCCACTGTTGGCAAAAGCGCAATTGTACTCGCACAAATGACAGCCTAGGCACCATTGTTCATCCACATAAATTCTTCTCATCTCTATTTTCCTTACTGTCCTGCATGGAGAATGTCCAGGATTTCCAGTTCTTTATCCGTAAGACCGATACCACGGAGCATCAGGCGATTGCCTTTCAGGGCCTCAATGCTGTTGATGCCCATGCCTCCCATCATCTCCATAATCTCGTTCTTCCAAGCGGTGATCAGGTGCACCAACCGCTCAGAGCCAATTTCAGGATTAAGCCGCTTTACCAACTCAGGCCGCTGTGTTGCAATGCCCCAGTTGCATTTGCCGTTTTGACAGGTACGGCAGAGGTGACAGCCAAGGGCAAGAAGTGCACTTGTGGCGATGTATACAGCATCGGCCCCCAAAGCGATGGCCTTGATGACATCAGCCGAGGAGCGGATCGATCCCCCAACGACCAGAGAGACATTGTTCCTGATACCTTCCTCGCGAAGCCGTTTATCAACCGAGGCCAATGCCAATTCAATTGGAATGCCCACATTGTCACGGATACGTGCAGGAGCTGCACCCGTACCACCACGGAATCCATCTATGGCGATGATATCCGCTCCACTACGGGCAATGCCGCTTGCAATTGCACTCACATTATGCACTGCTGCGATTTTTACAATTACCGGCTTGGTATAATTTGTCGTTTCCTTGAGCATGTACACCAATTGACGCAGATCCTCGATACTATAGATGTCGTGATGTGGTGCAGGACTGATTGCGTCCGAGCCTTCCGGAATCATACGTGTCTTGGAGATATCCCCGACAATCTTGGTTCCTGGCAGGTGTCCTCCGATGCCTGGTTTTGCACCTTGCCCCATCTTGATCTCTATTGCTGCACCTGCTTTCAAGTAGTCAGGATGCACTCCAAAACGACCTGATGCCACTTGCACGATGGTGTTTTTCCCATATTGGTAGAAATCCTCATGAAGACCGCCTTCACCGGTATTGTACAGGATACCCAGTTTTTCCGCTGCCAAGGCAAGACTCTTATGGGCATTGTAACTTATCGAGCCGTAGCTCATAGCGCTGAACATGATCGGGACAGAGAGTTTTAGTTGCGGCTTGGTCAATGTGATGATCTTGCCGTTTTGGTCTCTCTTGACCTTGGTATCCCTGGAACCCAGGAACACCTGGGTCTCCATTGGTTCCCGTAGCGGATCAATTGAGGGATTCGTCACCTGAGAGGCATTGATCAATATCTTATCCCAATAAACGGGATAGTCCTTGGGAGTGCCCATGGAAGAAAGCAGCACTCCTCCACTTTCAGCCTGACGATAGATATCCTGTATGATGTCCGTTTTCCAGTTGGCGTTGCTTCTGAAGTCCTGGTCGGTTTTGACAATCTTCAAGGCATGGGTTGGACACAGCGTCACGCAACGCTGGCAATCGACACATTTGCTTTCATCGCTGATCATGACTTTGCTTTCTTCATCATAATGGTGGACGTTGTTTGAACATTGTCGCTCACATACCCTGCAAGCGATGCATCTACTGTTATCCCTATGTACTTCAAATTCAGGGAAAAGATAGTTAATTGCCATTTTGCGGTACTCCTCGTGCGGCGTTGTTGAGAGTGACTATCACCGGTTGTCCTCCGGTGGGGTACCATATTTTCGTCGGATTAGGTTCCACCACTCGAATAGCTGCCTCCTCACTGGCAAAGTACACCATGTCACCTTTTTCCGCGGCGACCAAGGAACGGAGTTTCAGACGGTCGTTAAGAGCCATCAGTCCTCCTGTAAAACCTAGGATGATTGAGAAGGGACCTGTGATGAGCATGCTTGAGAATGTATTACGAAGATAGGTGTACTCGGCTTTCTTTTCCGGTTCCATCCTGCTGATGGTTTTCCAGAAGGGAGCGGCGATCACATGGGCTACCTCTTCCAGGCTCAATCCCTGCTTACGATTCAGATAATCGATCATATAGGTGATGACCTCGGTATCGGTCTTCAAAGTACACTTATAGCCGAACATTTCAATGAAACGACGATTTGCATCATATGAGGAAATCTCTCCGTTATGGACAATCGAATAATCCAGCAATGCGAAGGGGTGGGAACCACCCCACCATCCTGGAGTATTGGTAGGATAACGGCCATGGACCGTCCAACTGTATCCCTCGTATTCGTCCAGACGGTAGAATTCACCTACATCCTCTGGATATCCTACGGCCTTGAAAACGCCCATGTTCTTCCCACTGGAGAAGACATAGGCCCCATTGGTAAGAGTGTTTATCTTGATGACACAACGGGCAACAAACTCATCGCTGTCCAACTGGCTCGAGGAGAGCTTGGTGGGAAGTGGGGTTACAAAATAACGCCAGATCAATGGCTCGTCAGTGATTCTTGGGTTCTTGGTTGTGGGAATCTTGGACAAGTTGATTACATCAAAATGCTCTTCCAGATAATCCTCACAGATTCTTTTTGCATCCTGGCTGTAGTAAAAGATATGGAAGGCATAAAAATCTTTGTATTCAGGATAGATTCCGTAACCGGCGAATCCACCACCAAGCCCATTGGACCTGTCATGCATGACTGTGATTGATCTGATGGCGTCGCGTCCACTGAATCGCTTTCCATTCTTGTTGATGAAGCCGCTGATGGCACAGCCGCTACTGATACGTTCCCTTCCTTCCAGGAAGTCTCGCTGGTGATAATCGTTGTCCGTCATAAAAGCCTCCTAACCATAAAAAAAAGCGACCGGCAATAACACTCATTACTGAATGTTGTTGTCGGACGCCTTTGTCCTTCATGGTATGACTTTAAAGTATATGAATACTGCACGTCACATGTGATTTACTATAACGAAGAATGAAAATCTTGTCACTATATATTCTTTTTGTCCATCCAATGACCCCAATGATAATAACACCAGAACAGAATGGATGTGACTATCCATGTCAGGGGATAACTGAACATGACAGTGGAGATGTCTCTTTTCATAGGGAAGACGACACTTATCCAGACAATACGCAGCAGGCACACTCCCACTGCAGTGAAGATGGTAGGGACGATGCTTTGTCCGCAACCACGGATGGTGCCGGAGAGAATCTCTATGGAGATATACGTGATGAAAGCAGGGGCTATCATATGCAAGATGGTCATGCCATCCTTGATAACCTCGCTATCAGTGGTGAACAGAAAGAAGAAATACTTTCCAAAAAGAAGGAACATAGTGGTGCTGAACAGGGCCAGGAGGGAACAAAGCCCTAGGCAAACCCAGGTACCTTTGTATACCCGTTTGAGGTTGCCTGCGCCAAAATTCTGCCCGCTGAAAATAGTCATGGCAACTCCGAAGGAATTGACTCCCATCCAGAAAATGGTATCTATCTTACCATAGGCTGCATTTGCAGCTATGATGTTAGTCCCCAAGGAATTGATGCTTCCTTGAATGATAATGTTGCTGATGTTGTACATGCTTGCCTGTAATCCTGTTGGGATACCCAGATACAGCATTCTCAGCAATATCTTTCGATGAAGACATACTTTCTTTAGGTGGAATTGATATTCCTGGTCAGGATTTTTTTTGAGGCAAACAAATACGAGAAACATGCTTTCCGTCTCGCTGAAGATTGTTGCCCATGCGACTCCTTCGATGCCCCAGCCGAATACGGTCACAAAAAGAATGTCAAGTATAATGTTGGTAAAACAACCTGCGATAAGAATGTAAAGCGGGTGGCGGCTGTCTCCCATGGAACGTAATATCCCCGCACCCATGTTATACAAAAACATAGGGACTGTCCCGATGAAGAAAATATTGAGGTACAACAGCGACAGCTCAAGTATTCTCTGAGGAGTCCCCATCAAAGTCAGAACCCACCTGCTGACAAGGAGACCTCCTATCATGACAAGAATCCCTCCCGCAAAGGCCATTGCCATAGCGGTATGGATGGCTTCATTCACGGTTTGTTTTTTCTTTGCGCCGTAGTATTGGCTGATGACTACCGAAGCGCCGTTGGCAATGCCAGTAAAGAGACCTACCATCAGATTGACAAACACACCGGTGCCTCCCCCTACAGCAGCCAGGGCTTCTTTCCCAACGAAACGGCCAACGATGATGGCGTCAACCGTGTTGTAGAGTTGCTGGAAAAGAGTGCCGAACAAGATGGGGAAAAAGAAAGAAAGCAATGCTTTTGCAATCGGACCATCTGTGATGGTAATCATCTGATGATTTTTCGCTTTAAGTAACATAGGCAATCATACTATCTAAAAAACACTTTGATTTCCAGCCTTCCGTGATTGACAAAAAACCAAATCAGTTGTAAATATCTTCTAGACAGCAAAGGCGCTGTAGCTTTATTGGCTACGGCGCCTTTCTTTTATTCTGAAAGGTCCAGAATTCGGGGTTTGGTGGCTATCCGGCCTTGAGAAACAAGGTATCAGGATATGCCAGATACCCCATCTTAGAAGGAGAATGACTATGGAGACAGTTGCTGATTATTTCGGTTCGTTGGTATTCAACGATAAGACGATGCGTGAGAAACTTCCCAAGGATACTTACAAAGCGCTTAAGGAAACTATTGCTGAGGGAAAAGACCTTGACCTCAATATTGCAAATGTAGTGGCCAATGCTATGAAGAATTGGGCGTTGGAGCATGGGGCTACCCATTATACCCATTGGTTCCAGCCCATGACAGGGATTACCGCTGAAAAACATGAATCATTTATTTCTCCCACCAAGGAGGGAGAGGTGCTTATGGAATTTAGCGGGAAAGAGCTGGTGCAGGGAGAGCCTGACGCTTCTTCCTTCCCCTCAGGTGGACTAAGGGCGACTTTCGAAGCTCGTGGATACACTGCTTGGGATCCGACCAGTTATGCATTCCTTAAGGAAAACACCTTGTGCATCCCCACTGCCTTCTGCTCATACAGCGGAGAGGTGTTGGACAAGAAGACCCCGTTGCTTCGTTCCATGGAAGCTCTTTCAGATGAAGCGCTCCGCATCCTCAAGCTATTCGGCAAGAGTGATGTGAAACGGGTTATCACCACGGTTGGTCCAGAGCAGGAATACTTTCTGATTGACAAAGGCCAGTATCTGCAGAGAAAAGACCTCATCTACACCGGTCGCACCCTTCTTGGGGCTCGCCCTCCGAAAGGGCAGGAGATGGAGGACCATTATTTCGGTTCCCTTAGGCCAAGGGTGGCTTCCTTCATGGAAGAGTTGGACAAGGAACTGTGGAAGCTTGGTGTCCTGGCAAAGACAGAGCATAATGAGGTTGCTCCCTCACAGCATGAGTTGGCTCCTATTTTCTCCACTACCAACATTGCTAGTGATCATAACCAGTTGACTATGGAGCTCATGAAGAAAATCGCCGACAAGCATGGCTTGGTCTGTCTTTTGCAGGAAAAGCCTTTTGCGGGTGTCAATGGCTCAGGAAAACATAACAACTGGTCAATTTCCACTGACAAGGGAGTGAACTTGCTGGAACCGGGAGCCAATCCGACTGATAATGCCCAGTTCTTGCTGTTCCTTGTAGCGGTTATCGCAGCTGTTGATGACTATCAGGATTTGTTGCGGGTTTCTGTAGCTTCGGCGGGTAATGATCATCGTTTGGGTGCCAACGAAGCGCCTCCTGCCATTGTCTCCATGTTCCTAGGTGATGAGCTTACTGATGTGCTTGATGGTATTGCCTGTGGCAAGCCTGTCGGGGCAAAAGTGAAGCAGAACATGATACTTGGTGTACATGTGCTCCCTGATTTCCCCAAGGATTCCACCGATCGTAACAGAACAAGTCCCTTCGCCTTCACCGGTAACAAGTTTGAATTCCGTATGCTTGGCTCCTCCTTCTCTGTAGCCGGTCCGAACATTGTGCTCAATACCATCGTGGCTGAGGAGCTTTCAAAGTTTGCTGACGTGCTGGAAAAAGCCAGCAACTTCAATGAAGCTTTGGCCTCTCTCGTGAAGGAAACCTATATTGCACACAAGAGGATTATCTTCAATGGTAATAATTATAGTCCTGAATGGCTTAGCGAGGCCCAGAAGAGGGGATTGTTGAACCTCAAGAGTACGGTTGAGGCCCTTCCTGCGTTCATTGCACAGAAAAATATATCTCTCTTCAAAAAATTCAAGATTTTTACCCCGGCGGAGATGCAGAGCCGTTACGAAATTCTCATGGAAGGCTATAGCAAGACCATTCATATTGAAGCCTTGACCATGGTTGATTTGATTCGTAAGCAGATTTTCCCTGCGGTAAGTGCTTATAGCGCCCAGCTTGCAAGGGATGCCTTCGCGAAGAAAGACTTGATTCCTTCTTTGTCCTGTAAAGCAGAAATAGAATTGATTTCCAAGATTTCTTCTTTGGAGGATGGCCTGGAAGAATCAGTATCCACGTTGGATGATTTGGTTGTAAAGGCCAACATGGAGAGCGATTCAACCGAGATGGCAAGATTCTATCGCACAATGATAATTCCTGCTATGGCCGATGTCCGTTCCTTCTCCGATCAGCTTGAGTTGCTGGTTGGTGGAAAGTATTGGCCGATTCCTACTTACGGTGACCTTCTCTTTACTGTGTAATCTTCCAGGGGCTCCAGCCTTCTAAGCAGTAGGTTGCAGGTTTGGGCCCCACTTGGAATAGCAGGATTGATTCTTTATTGAATATAGAGATACCACTCATTGGGATGGTATCTCTATTTATATGAAGGCAATGGAACAGGGAAAGCTATTAAACATGAAGCAGGTAGCCGAAAGGTTTCTCAACCAGCTGACTACAAGCGGCCAGACACTTGAGCACTATGCAAAGGAAGGGAGACCCTTTAGCTTAATTTATCCATTGTTGAGCCCCCTGGCGGTTCAGCAAAAGACAAGAGATGTATTTCCCAAGAGGAACCAAATCAATTTTGCCTTTTGGGGACACGGTACACAAGGGCATCAGATGCATACACCATGCGGTATGCATGTTAAATGCCAAGCTGTGCGCAGCAGCTTGAGCGAACAACGAAAATGATTTTACATTCGTGTTTCGGTTAGATTTTTCTCCCTATCATTTGGATAATATTGAAATATTTCCCAGCTCCGGCTTTCATCATCGTAATATCATGTTGGGCATAAGGGTTGGGAGATTGCAACCAATCATCCCAGGCTTGTTTGCATGAGTTCATTTCCCTTAATACGGTAATCGCAATACCAGATTCTTTTTCCCATAGTGCCCGCCACCAGCCGCAGGAATAAAAATCCCACTCCGGCGTCCAGTAGGGTTGAACTTCCTTTGGTAATTGTCCTTCGGGGAAATCTTGTATAAAGCCAGGTACGGCAACCGCCATAAGGCCACCTTTTTTCACAAAGGGCAGAAGTTTTGGCAACATGCCCTCGTTGTTGCCAAAGTACTGATATGAATCCACGCTTATGATCATGTCAAAATATTCATGTGCAAATGGAATCTCTTTCGTTGCATCAATTAGGAAGGGAAAGACCTTCGAATCAAGACCCAGGCTTGCAAAGCGCTTGACGTTTTCGCTGGGGGAGATCCATAAATCAGCCGCAAACACTGTCGCATCGTATTTTTTTGCAAGCAAGATGGAAGAAATTCCCATTCCGCAACCCAGGTCAAGAATACGCATGCCTGGAGAAATAGGGAGGAAACTTGCCATTTCCTCCATAATGCGCATGGCATTCGGTCCCATCATGGTGTCCAGAAGAAAAGCTTTGTCATAGTTGTCAGTAAAAGAGGTGTTCATAGTCATTTTCCTTACGTCTAAGATGTGTAAGGATATGATATAGTGTACAGCTTCCGAATGCATCCCATTTATTGTTTCAGAAAAGAAAAAGCGCCTGAAGTGAAGTCAGGCGCTTTAATATTAGCCGTTTTTGCCGGCGTTAATAATTTTGTATATGGCTTTTTCCGACAAGAAATATTGTTCAGCCAAGTTTTCAACAGAACATCCCGCCAGACGTTTGGTCAGGATTTCCTTGTTTCTTGTCCTGAGATTTTCCCTTGTATCTGTATGTGTGCCCCATGGCAACTTACTGTCTGCCTTACGTGGAATATAAATATACTCGCCATCTATATATTGTTGGACCGCACGTAATAAATTATGTGGCAATACATCATTTGCTTTTTTATAGCTCATTTTGCTCCTCCTACTTTTGTGTCAGGATTGAGTAAGAGCTATTGCCAAAAGATTATGTTGTTATGCAATAGCCCTTGCTATGCAAAACGAACCGAATCCAATCGATTAAACATCCTAGTTACTTGTTAAAAGTATATATAAGGCCTACACCCTATCGCCAAATAATATGCAAGCTAAAGGGTCTGGTCAATATGAGGCATATTACCTACACTCAATGTCCCTTACAACTTTGTCCAGTCGGTGTAGTCCAGAAAAGTCATCTATTTCAGCAAAACAAGCATTTCCTGATTTCAGGATGCATTCCAATGAAGAGGAGTCAAGCTAACAGCAATCTGCATATTTGTTCATTGCATGGATTGTAGAGATTATTTTGAAATTGCCTCATCAATTGATGCTTTAAAGCATCTACTGATAACGATTGATAATCTTAATTTTTGGCTGTGTGACTGTGAATGCTTCTCCAATAGTGCTGGATCCTCTTATTTTGGTATATTAATTGAAGGTAAAAAGAAAGCAAGAAATTTTTAACATTGTTTTTTTATCAACATAAGAGGGGATAAGTGATGGTATTTTAGAGAAAAATTTTCTTTTCTCTTGCATTTTACTGCTTCCTTGCTAATAATTATAAGAAAACAGTGAATCAGCAAACATTATTACAAATTTATACATTATTAGCTGACCCTATATTGATTTTCTCCTTAGAAGGGCAATTTCTTTCTATGATTGGCGGAGTGCAAGATTCTCTGTATGGTAGTCTCACAAAAAAATCACATATCTCTTCATTGAAGGACTTGTTCAGTACCAGTGAGTATGAACGGTTGCTCAAACAATTTGAACTAGCCTATCAGAAAAAGGAATTGGTGGTCTTTACCTTCCAGACCCAGCGGAGCGAGGACTTTGATGCTTCCTCAAAGCAGTGGTATGATGCCAGGATTAATTCACTTCCCATGCTTGTTGAGGGAAAGAAAGCGGTTGCGGTCATATTAATCAATGTGACGGAACGGGAAAGAACAAAAAAGAGATTAACATTTCTTTCTTTTCATGATTCCCTTACAGGATTGGGTAATCGGAGATTACTCACAGAGAAAGAAAAACCCAGGATTGAATATGCATTGGCCCATGGGCACCAGGTGCTTTCCGTCTTGGCCGATATTGACCATTTCAAAATAATCAACGATACCTTTGGACACTGTTTTGGTGATAAGGTACTGCTTGAGGTGGCCCGTTCTCTCAGGGCCGTCTTTCCCAAAGTGCAGATAATCAGATTCGGAGGGGATGAGTTCCAGTTTTTCTTTGTCGATCGCTCCTTGGAAGAGATTCTAAAACTAGCCAGGCGGGCTTGTAGCAAGATTTGTGAACAGAAGATCATCCATG